>Ga0208355_1000005_pt1 | contig 182020 bp, 173 predicted proteins | sample NGESurdeep072012_6_FD_184458 | JGI IMG/M metagenome (GOLD analysis project Ga0208355, IMG submission 184458) | Arctic peat soil microbial communities from Barrow, Alaska - NGEE Surface sample 210-3 deep-072012 (SPAdes) | ecosystem: Environmental > Terrestrial > Soil > Wetlands > Peat ... | reverse complement strand
CAGCACCAACGACCTCCGCTCGCGCTACCAGCTGAAGTGGGGGGCGCGCCTTTCGTTCTAGCCGGTTTCGCCACGCTCCAGGGAACGGGGGGCTTCGGCTCCCCGTTTTTTTTCGGTATTCTCCGTCCCCGGAGGAAGTCTGATGTCCGTCACCACCGATTCGCCCACGATCCCGCCCGTCTCCGTCCTCGGGGACCATGAGCGGGAGCTCGCCGAGGGCGTGTACGACTTCGCCGTCGAGTCGATCGGCCCCCACTCGGCCCGGATGGACCGCGACAACGTCATGGATCCCGATCTCATCCGAAAGTTCTTCGAGCTCGACCTCATGGGGATCGAGATCCCCGAGGAGTACGGCGGCCTCGGTTCGAACTTCACGACGTCCATCGCGATCATCGAGGCGCTCGCGCGCGTGGACGCGGCCTGCGCGGTCGTCGTGGACGTCCAGAACACGCTCGTGAACAACGCGATCAAGCGGTGGGCATCTCCCGCGATCCACAAGAAGTACTTCCCGCAGCTCGCGAAACAGAAGGTCGCGGCGTACGCGCTCTCCGAGGCAGGCTCGGGCTCCGACGCGTTCGCCCTCGCGACGACGGCGATTCCGAAGGGCGACCGCTGGCTCCTGAACGGCGGCAAGCTCTTCATCACGAACGGCCTCGAGGCCGAGCTGTTCCTCGTGTTCGCGAACGTGGACAAGAGCAAGGGCTACAAGGGCATCACGGCATTCCTCGTGGAATCGCAGTGGAAGGGCTTCATGAAAGGCAAGAAGGAGGACAAGCTCGGGATCCGCGCCTCCTCCACGCTCGCGCTCGCCTTCGAGGACCTCGAAGTCCCCGCGGAAAACGTCGTCGGGAACGTCGGCGAAGGTTACAAGATCGCCATCGAGACGCTGAACGAGGGCCGCATCGGCATCGGCGCCCAGATGGTCGGGATCGGGCGCGCCGCGCTCGACTACGTGACGAAATACGTCAAGGAGCGCCAGCAATTCGGCCAGCCGCTCGCGCAGTTTCAGGCCGTCCAGCACGAGCTCGCGCGGATGGACATGGAGCTCGAGTGCGCCCGGCTCGCCGTCTACAACGCGGCGCGCCTCAAGGAGGCGGGCCTGCCGTTCGCGCGCGAAGGCGCGATCGCGAAGCTCAAGGGCTCCGAGGTCGCCGAGATGTGCACGTCGAAGGGCCTCGAGCTCCTCGGCGGCTACGGTTACGTGAAGGACTATCCCCTCGAGAAGATGTACCGCGACGCGAAGATCGGGAAGATCTACGAAGGCACGTCCTTCATGCAGCTCAACACGATCGCGAAGGACGTCCTGAAGCGCGGCTGACGCCTACCGCTCCGCTGCGGGGCCAAGCGCCTCCTCGCCGCGCTCGCCAGTCTTCATGCGGAGCGCGTCGAGAACGGGGAGGATGAAAATCTTGCCGTCGCCACGGCGTCCGCTGTGGCCCGACGTCGTGTAGAGCGCGTCGAGGATGCCTGCCACCTCCTCGTCGCGGCAGAAGATCTCGACGCGGATCTTCTTCGTCATCTCGATGCCCACGTGCTCGTGGTGCTCGGGATGCGCCGCATCGTGCTCCTGTCCGAAGCCGCGCGCGTCTGACACGGTGAGCCCGTGGATGTGCTGCTCGGAGAGCGCGTCCACGATCGCGAAGAGGCGGTCGGGTGGGAAGAAGCCGAGAACATAACGCATCAGTACTCCTCCTCATCACGTTCGAAGAGCTCGTAGAGAACCGGCAGGACGAAGAGCGTGAGCAACGTGGCGGTCACGAGACCGCCGATGATGACGACGGCGAACGGCCGCTGCGTCTCGGCGCCCACGGCATGGGAGAGGGCCGCCGGAAGCAGGCCGAAGGCGGCCATCGCGGCGGTCATGAGGACGGGGCGGAAGCGTGTGAGCGCTCCCTCCGTTACGGCGTCGAGGAGCGTGCGTCCGGCCCGGCGCAGGTCGCGGATGCGCTCGACGAGGAGGACTCCGTTCTGGACGGACACGCCGAAGAGCGCGATGAAGCCGACGAGGGCCGACACGGACAGCGTCAGGCCCGCGAGCGGCAGCGCGAAGAGCCCGCCCACGGCGGCGAACGGCACGTTCAGCAGGATGAGCGTCGCGAGACGGGGCGAGTCGAACGCGGCGAAGAGAAGGAAGAAGATCGCCGCCAGCGTGATCGGAAGGACGACCATGAGCCTCTTCACGGCTCGTTGCTGATTTTCGAACGCGCCGGTCCATTCGAGGCGGTAACCGATCGGCATCTTGACGGCCGCGTCGACCTTTTGCCGCGCCTCGGAAACGAGCGACCCGAGGTCACGCCCGCGCACGGACAGCTTCACGGCAACGGTGCGCGAGTTCTCCTCGCGGTAGACGCGCGCCGAACCGGGCGCGAGACGTACGTCGGCGACCGAGCCCAGCGTGAGCTTCTCGCCGTTCGGGCCGAGAATCGGAATCGCTCGAATGGATTCCTGGTCCGACACGGCGCCGGGGTCGACCCGGACGACGAGGTCAAACGTCTTCTCGCCCTCGAGGATCTGCGTCGCCACGGCGCCGCCGAGGGCGGTCTCGATCACCGTCTGGATGTCCGACACGGAGAGCCCGTAGCGGCCGATCGCGGAACGGTCGATGGCGATCTGCACCTGTGGCTGGCCGAAGAGGCGTTCGGCCGCCACGTCCGCGGCGCCCGGCACCGAGTCGAGGATCGCCGCCACGTGGTCCGCGAGGTCCTGAAGCACGACAGGATCCTCTCCGAAGATCTTGACCGAGAGCTCGCTCTTGATGCCCGACACGGCCTCGTTCACGTTGTCCTCGATGACCTGCGAAAACGTGAGCTCTACCCCGGGAATCGCGGACAGCTTCCGGTTCATGGCGTCCGAAAGCGCGTCCCGCGTCCTCGCGGTCGTCCAGCGATCGCGCGGGATGAGATCGACATAGAACTCCGACGTATCGAACCCGTTCACGTCCGTGCCGTCGTCCGGACGGCCGAGCTGACTCACGACGGCCTTAGTCTCGGGGAACGACGCGAGGGTGGCCCGGATCTGCCGGGTGATGCGGGAGGCTTCGGTCGGCGAGATCGACCCCGGAAACGTCGCGCGGACCCAGAGGGCGCCCTCGTCGAGCTTCGGCAGGAACTCCGAGCCGAGCAGCGCGGCGACCGTGCCACCGAGGGCGAGAAGGACGACGGCGGCGGCGACAACCGACTTGCGGCGCTCGAGGACGAACCCGAGCGCAGGCTCGTAAAGTCGCGTGAGAGTTCGCACGAGCACCGATTCGGCCTCGCCCGGACGCGCGGGCCCGGCGGGGGTCGCGGGCGTCGAAGACTCGGCCTTGCGTCTCTTCACGACGTAGCTCGCGAGGACGGGCACGACCGTGAGCGCGAGGATCGTGCCCCACAGGAGCGCGAAAGTGAGCGTCAGCGCCATCGGGCGGAAGATCTTCCCCTCGACACGCTGGAGGGTGAAGAGCGGCAGGAACGCCGTGATGAGGATGGCCTTCGAGAAAAGGATGGGCTTCCCGACCTCGCTCGTGGCCTGCACGATGGTGGAGGAGAGCGACCGGAGCTTGCCGCCCCGCTCCTCGAGGATTCGGAGCAGGTTCTCCACGACGACGACGGCGGAATCCACGATGATGCCGAAGTCGATCGCGCCCATCGAGATGAGGTTCGCGGGGACGCCGCGCAGGTCGAGGAGCAGGAACGCTCCGAGGAGTGAGAGAGGCACGACGGCCGCGACGACGAGCGCGGAGCGCGCGTTCTTGAGGCCGAGAAAGGCGACGAGCACGACCAGGACGAAGCCGATGCCCTCGGCCATGTTCTTCCTCACGGTGTGCAGCGTGCGGTCGATGAGGGCGGTGCGGTCGTAGTGCGGAACGATGCGAACGCCGGGCGGGAGCGCCGTGCGGCCGATCTCGTCCACCTTCGCGCGCACCCGCTCGAGAACCTCGAGCGCGTTCTCGCCCTTGCGCAGGAGGACGATGCCCTGGACGACATCGTCCGCGTCTTCCGTCCCGACGGTCTTCCCGACGCGCCCGAGCCGGATGCGCGGACCCACGCTGACGGTGGCGACGTCCCGGATGCGGATCGGCGTGCCGCCGCGCGTGACCACGGCGATCTCGGCGATGTCGTCGAGGCTTTGGACCAGCCCGAGGCCGCGCACGACGTACATCTCGGCTCCGTGCTCGATGTAGGCGCCGCCGGCGTTGCGGTTGCCCTTCGAGAGGGCGTCGAACACCTGCGCCAGCGTCAGCGCGTAGGACTTGAGCTTCAGCGGGTCGACGTTCACCTGGTACTGTTTCGTCGGCCCGCCGAAACCCACGACATCGACGACACCTGGCACCGTCCGCAGCTTCCGCTCCACGACCCAGTCCTCGAGGGATTTCAGCTCGAGCGGTGAGAAGCCCGGCGGGCCCGTGACGGTGTAGCGGTAGATCTCGCCGACGGGCGTCGAGTCGGGCGAGAGGTTCGCCTGTGCCCCCTGAGGCAGCGTCACGGACTGCAGCCGCTCGAAGGCCTGGTTCCTGACGTAGGCGCGGTCGGCATCGTCCTCGAAGACGATCGTGACGGTCGAGAGGCCGAAGATCGAGATGGAGCGCATGGACGCGCGCTTCGGGATCCCGTTCATCTCGTTCTCGACCGGAATCGTGACGAGGCGTTCGACCTCCTCCGCCGCATGGCCGGGAAAGAGCGTGATGATCTGCACCTGTACGTTCGTGACGTCGGGATACGCCTCGACCGGCAGACGCAGGAACGCGAGGACGCCGAAGGCCGCGAAGATGGCGAGGAGCGCGAGGACGATGACGCGCCTGTGGAGCGCGTACGAGACGACCGCGCGGATCACGAGCTCTTTCCAGAGGCGAAGAGCGAGGCGAGAAGGAGGCTCCCGTCCGTGACGACGCCCGCGCCTTCGGGCAGGCCCGATAGGACGGGCACCTTGCCGTCGCGCTCGACGCCGACGTCCACGGCGACGCGCCGGAAGCGCCCCAGCCCGTCCGCGACGAAGCAGAAGCGCTTTCCGTCCTCCGTGAGAACCGCCCGCGCCGGAATGACGGCCACGGCGGCGCCGGCGCGGCCTTCGACCTCCACGGTCACGTACATCTCCGCCTTCAGGAGCGCCGCGGAGTTGTCCACGCGACCCCGCGCCTTCACGGTACGCGTCGCGGCGTCGAGCGCGTCGCCCACGAGGTCGAGGTGTCCCGCGAACGTCCGGCCGGGATAGGCGTCGGTCCGAAGCGACAGGCGGTCGCCCGCCTTCACGGAGGCGAGGTCGCGCTCGGTCACGTCGAGCATCACCCAGAGAGCGCGCGGCTCGCTCACCACGAAGAGAGGAACTGTCGCGTCGGGCCGCGCTTCCTGGCCCGCGTTCGCATTGCGCTCGACGACGACTCCGGCGATCGGCGACGTCAGGCGATAGAGCTGGTCCGGACCGCGCGCGGTATCGCCCGCCGCGTCGCCGCCCCAGCGCGCGAGCCGCGCCGCTGTGCGGCGCGCTTCGGCGCGCCCGCGGGAGAAATCGGCCTCCGCCGCATCGAGGTCCTTCCGGGGTGCTGCGCCGCGCTCGACGAGCCGGGCCACGCGCTCCCGGGTGCGCTCGGCGCTCGTGAGATCCGTGGCGGCCCGCGCCGCATCGGACTGCGCCTGCCCGAAGTCCGGCGAGGAGATCTCCGCGAGGAGCGCGCCGGCGGACACGCGCGTGCCGACGGGCGCCTTGAGCGCGACGACGCGTCCCGCGAGGGGCGGGAGGACGCGCACCGTCGCGTCCTCGTCCCAGGCGAGCCGGCCCGTGACGGCGAGTGGTGCGGGCTTCTGCCCGGCCACGAGCTCCACTTTGAAGGCGGTGAGCTGCGGCGATCCGGCTTCGAACGTGAGCGTGTCGCCCACGCGCGCGGGCGGCGGGAGGGCCACGGAGTCAGGCGCGCGCTTGCCGCAGGCGGTGAGAAGGCTGGCGGCCAGAAGGCCCGTGAGAAAGCGTGTCGTCATGGCTGTTCCCTGTCGGTGCCGGGGCGCGCGGTGCGAAAGTCGGTGCGCGCGGCGGCGAGTTCGCCCCGCGCGGAGATCGCGGCGAGGCGGATGTCGTTGGCGTTACGTTCGGCTTCAAGGAGCTCGAGAAGCGAGGCGGCGCCCTGCTCGTATGCGAAGCGCACGGTGTCGCGAACCGTTTGGGCCTTCGGGAGGAGATCGTTCACGAGTCGGAGAGCCCGCAGTTGAGCCGTCTCGAGGGCGTCGCGCGTGGCGGCGAGATCCTGCCGAACGCGCACGCGGCCGCGGGCGAGGTCGCGCCTCGCGGACTCGACGGCGACCTGGGCCGCGTGGATTGCGCCGCCATTGAGGTTGAAGACAGGCAGTGGGAACGAGACGCCGAAGCCTACGGAGCTCCGCTGGTCGGGTGGCTGTCTTTCATACTGCGCGAGGAGAGTGGGATCGGGTGCGCGAAAGGCCTTCTGGAGCGCGAGCTCCGCCTCTGCCTTCCGGACCGCCGCCTCGAGCGCCGCGAGGTCCGGGCGACGCGTGAGAAGAGTGTCGTCGTCCGGCGTCGCCGGGGAGTCGGGCGGCGTGATTTCGCCGGGCGCGTCGAGGTCCTCGGCCGGCGCGACGGAAGGCAGGTTCAGGAGAGCCGCCAGAGTACGGGCCGCGTTCGCATACGCGAGGTCGGATTGCGCCGCGTCGGCAAGGAAGCGGCCGGCGGCTATTTCGATCTGCGTCTTCTCCGAGATGGAGATCTCTCCCGCGGCCTCGCGCTCTTTCGCGAGTCCCGCGGTCTTTCCGAACGAGGCAGCCGTCTCGCGTGCAATGGTCGCGTTCGCGCGCGCCACGCCAGCGGACGTGTACGCCCGCACCACGGCCGCCTCGAGCAGTCGCGCGGTATCGGCGAGGCGGGCCGTGGCGCCTGCGATTCCCTCGTCCGCAGAAACCCGCCGGTCTTTGCGCTTTCCGCCGATCTCCACGAGCTGTGAGGCGGAAACGACGGTGTCGTAGGATCGGCTGTAGAACCCGTTGCCGTAGATCGTGTTCGCGGGCGAGCCGTCGGTCGCAATCTTGCTCGTCGAGTACGCCAGAGCCGGGTTCGGCAGCGCGACGGCGGTCGCCCGCTGGGCGCGCGCGGACTCCACGTCCGCGCGCGCGGCCAGGAGGTCGGGGTTTTGCGCGCGCGCGAGGCGCAAGGCTTCGGCGAGCGTGACGCGCGGCGCGGCGTCCTCGCCCGGGGCAGGCGTGGCCGCGAACACGCAGAGCGCGGCGACGGCCAGGCCGATAGTCTTCTTCACGGAATGCTCCTTTGGGCGGCGCGCGTGCGCCGGCAACCTTCAAATCCGAACGGGAATGTGAAGGGGCGTCAGGAGCGGGAGGGAGGGCCCCGGGCGGAGATGTCGCGCGAACGCGGTACCTGGGGCGCGAGATCTCGCGCGGCGGGAGGGAGCGTGCCGGCGGCCAGCGGGGTCTCGGAAAGCGTTTCCGCCGTCGGCGCGTCGAGCACGACGAGCGACGGCATGTCCGGGATGTCCGTACCCCAGACGCGCGGCGCGTACAGGTCGGGCCCGGGCGTCTCGGGGTCGTCCGCAAGACCCGTATTGCCCGCGCCCATGTCGCGAAGATCGCCGGCCAGCACGGCGCCCGCCCCGAGGACCGGGGCCAGAAGGGCCACGAGGAGGAATGTGGCGGCGGTGCGGGCGGCGAATGGGCGCATGCGGCTCAGGCGGCGAATTCTACGCGAAACCTGAAGCCCTTCCCAACCTCATGTTCGACCCAAACGAACTGGCCGGCATCAGGGCAGACGAGTTACTGTCTCGGGCCATGAGCGCATCCCCGGCGACCGAAGGTGCGCTCAAGCGCGATATCGGCCTCTGGCAGGGGACCGCCCTCAACATCATCGACATGGTGGGGATCGGTCCCTTCGTGACCCTCCCTCTCATTCTCGCCGCGATGGGCGGCGGGCGCGCGCTCGGCGCGTGGATCCTCGGCGCGGTCCTCGCCATCGCGGACGGCCTCGTGACGGCCGAGCTCTCGGCCGAGCTGCCGCGCGCGGGCGGCTCCTACGCCTTTCTGAGGGAAGCGTACGGTCCCGCCCGTTGGGGCCGGCTCATCTCCTTTCTCTTTCTCTTCCAGATCATTTTTTCCGCGCCCCTCTCGATGGCTTCCGGCGCGATCGGCTTTTCGCGCTACCTCCATTTCGTCTTCCCGGAGATCCCGGACCGCTGGGAGGCTCCCGTCGCGTCTCTCCTCTGCATCGCCGTGACGCTGCTCCTGATGCGCCGGATCGGCGCGATCGGGAAATTCTCGATCGTCCTCTGGATCGGGGTTCTCGCGACGCTCGGGATCGTGATCGGTCTCGGCCTCCCGCACCTGAAGCTCGAGGCGTTCCGGTTCTGGGAGGCGCCCGTCGTCACCGCGCCGGGCATTCTCCCGCCCGCGGGCATTTTCGGCGGGCTCGGCCTGGCGCTGATCCTCGCCGTGTACGACTACCTCGGCTACTACAACGTGTGCTATCTCGCCGAGGAGATCGTCGAGCCCACGAAGACGATTCCGCGCGTCATCGTCGTCTCGATCCTCTCGGTGGCGGTTCTCTACATCCTCATGAACGCCTGCATCGTGTCGGTGCTCCCGATGCAGCAGGCCATGAGCTCGAAATCCACGGTCGCGGATTTCGTCGCGGTGCTCGCGGGGCGGCCGGTCGCGCGCCTCGTCACCGGCCTCATCCTGTGGACCGCGTTCGCGTCCGTGTTCTCGCTGACGCTCGGCTATTCGCGCATCCTCTTCGCCGCGGCGCGGGATGGAAACTTCTTCCCGGTTTTCGCGAAGCTGCATCCGACGGATGGCTATCCCGTCGTCGCGCTGCTCGCGCTCGGCGGCGCGGCCTCCGTCTTCTCGTTCCTGAACCTCAAGGTCGTCGTCTCGGCCATCGTGTCGATCCGGGCGATCATCCCGTTCATCGCGCAGATCGCGGCGGCGCTCGTCCTCCGGAAGACGCGCCCGGATCTCGCGCGGCCGTTTCGCATGTGGCTGTATCCGTTGCCGGCATTCATCGCGCTCGTTCTCTGGGGCTTCGTCCTGTTCTCGCCCGAGAAGGGGTTCAAGGTGGCCGGGCTCGCCGTGCTCGGCGCGGGTATCGTCGCGTACCTCGTCACGGCCCGGCGAAAGTCTGAGTGGCCGTTCACCGCCCCCGCCTCCGGCCGGGGCTGAAAGGAGACCCCATGAGCCACCTGGCCGTTCTCACGAGCGGAGGAGACGCGCCCGGCATGAACGCGGCGATCCGCGCGGTCGTGCGCGCCGGCATCGCGCACGGGTGGACCGTTTCCGGAGTGCGCCACGGCTTTGCGGGCCTCCTCGGCGGCGAGCTGGTTCCGCTCGGCCCGCGCGACGTCGGCGGAATCATCCAGCAGGGCGGCACGATTCTCGGCAGCGCCCGATGCGACGCGTTCAAGACGCCCGAGGGACGCGAGCAGGCGCTCGGCGTCCTCAAGGCTCGCGGTGTCGAAGGGCTGGTCGTGATCGGCGGAAACGGCTCGCAGATGGGCGCGAACATGCTCGCGAAGGCGGGATTTCCGGTCGTGGGCGTCGCCTCGACGATCGACAACGACCTGCCGGGCTCGGACATCACGATCGGCGTCGACACCGCCCTCAATATCGCGCTCGAGGCCATCGACCGCCTGAAGGTGACGGCCTCGTCGCACGAGCGCGCGTTTCTCGTCGAGGTGATGGGGCGCGATTGCGGTTACCTCGCGCTCATGGCGGGGATCGCCGGCGGAGCGGAGGCGATCGTGATCCCCGAAATGGAGACGAGCCCCGAAGGGCTCGCGCAGGAGCTCTACGCCTCGCGCGAACGGGGCAAGAAGCACGCGATCGTCGTCGTGGCCGAGGGGGCGCGCTACAACGCGCGGGCGCTCGCGCAGTACTTCCGCGAGAACGAGAAGCGGCTGGGCTTCGACCTCCGCGTCACGCAGCTCGGGCACGTGCAGCGTGGCGGTTCCCCCGGAGCCTTCGACCGGCTTCTCGCGACGCGGCTCGGCGCGGAGGCCGTCCGGCGGCTCGCGGCGGGAGAGCCCGGCGTCCTCGTCGGCCAGCTCAAGGGGGCCGTTGCGTCGACCCCTCTCGACGACGTCGTCGGGGGATCGAAGCCTCTCGACCCCGCCCTCTTCGCCCTCGCGCGCGCAATGTCGAGCTGACACCGGAGCCTGCTAACATCCCGCCTCCGAACGGGACGGCGACGTACCCAAGTGGTTAAGGGAAGGCTCTGCAAAAGCCTCATTCGTCGGTTCGACTCCGACCGTCGCCTCCACTCCCGTGCCCCCACCGAGGTCCGCCTTCCAGCGTAAGCTTCGCGATGCCGGAGTGGCGAAATGGCAGACGCAGGGGACTTAAAATCCCCAGGCCTCAAAAGGGCCGTGAGGGTTCAAGTCCCTCCTCCGGTACCACTTAGCTTCTGAGGCGAAACCCCGAGGCGGAGAGGCTTGCCCTTACCTTGCCTTCGCGGTCGCTTTTCGGGGTCGGGAGTCACCCGTCCCCACGACGACGTACACGCTCGTGCTCGTGACGACGGGCCGAAAGGGAAGGGAGCCGGGGTCGCTCCTCGCGCGCGCGGGGGAGCCGCTCCCTAGTCCTGCCGGAATTCCGGCAGGATGCCGAGTCGCAGCTCGCGCGCGCGTGAGAGCCGCTCCCTGCAAACGTGCAGGGAGCTTCCGGCGAGGCTGGGCACTCCTCGCGCGCACGCTCAAGCGCTCCTGTGTGCGCATGCATTCACGCGCGCACGCTCAAGCGCTCCTGTGTGCGCATGCATTCACGCGCGCGCCCCGGCGACGAGTCAGGCGCGGAAGTTCACGGGCGCGATCGCGAGATCCAAGACGGCCATGAACGGACTCGCGACGCCGCAGGTTTTCAGCTCCGCGAGCAGAGCCAGATACGCGACTCCCTCGTCTGACGCGATGACCTTGTCCCCAGCGTTCCACCGGGTGTTTGCGGCTTCGGCGAACGTGCGCGCGGTCGCGAGGATGGTGGGGTCGGGCTTGGTGAGTGCCATGATGATGTTCTCCATTCTGAGCCTTCAGGCTCGGGGTGAAAGTCGGGACCGGACGTTTGCGAGAAAGGAAGATCGCAGCGGCGGGAGTAGCCGCCCGTCCGGCCTCGGCAGGTTGCTACTCGCGAATGCCAAACCCCCCGAGGTGGCGCGACTTATGACCGGGCCGGGAAGCGGGTGGCGGCGCGCCGGCCGGCGTGAAGGGGACGGAGGAACTCGGAGCGGGCAAACGGCGGCCAGGGGAGCCGGGCGAATTGAGGCTGTCCAGGCGCGCGCGGTCGTTCTCGGATAGCGAGCGAGGGTCCACTATCTGTGCGTTCATTCGCGCGGCGTGATCCCTCGAGATCTGGAGCGGCGTTCGGTAATCCCCGTACGCGGGCTCGATGTGTCCGCCTCCTCCCGCTGCCTGAGAGACAGGGGCGAACGACCGACGCGAATTGTTCATCTGAATGTTGAGCATCTTCTCGTCGTACAGCCGCGCCTCGAGGTCGTCTCCGAAGTGCGCGCGGAGTTCGGCTTTCTTGGTCGACGGCAAGGCGAGGAATTCATTGAACGACGCGGGCGCGATCGGCGGAGGCGGAGCGACGGGCGCGGGCGGCGGGGCGGGCGCCGGAGCGGGAGGCGCACCGTCCCTCTGCGCGACGACGGCGCCAACCGCAGCCGTGGCGAGGCTCACGGCCTGGTCATATTGAACGGACGTCTCTACCGCGAGGGCAACCGCCTCATCAGCCCGCGCGACGGCGGCGGCGAGTTGCTCGCGAAGAGCGGCGTTTTCCTTTTCGAGAGGTGTCATGGATTCTTTCTCCTTTCAGGGTTCGGGTTCGTGATCCGGTTTGTGGTCGGTCGCTTCGGGCGGCTTGATTCGATCCTCGAGCGCGGGGAGGCCGACGTCGTCGGGCTCGTCCTCTTTCAGCATGGTGTATTCGATCTGCTCTGCGGCATGCAGCTTGAGCAGCCCCTCGAGCGTCGCCTTCTCGGCGAGCTCCCCGAGGCGGAGGCCGAGTGCGTCGCTGAGCTTGTCCAGTTGGTCCAGGCGACGGCGACGTGCGGCGGCTCGACGTGCATCGAAGGCGGCCTTCTCGACGCGCGCGTTGTGCTTGTCCCATTCGTCCGCGCGCCGTCGCCAGGACCAGTACTGGCTCGCCCGATAAAGCCCGCCGCTTGCGCGAGCGCTGCGAGCCGCCTTCCCCGTGAGCCCAGCGGCGCGAATGAGTGCGACGCGGAGACTTCGAGGATTCGTCTTCGCGTACTCGATGAAGATTCGGTGCAAACGGAGGGGCTCATCCTTGCCGCAAACGTCGCGCGTCCATCTCTCCCAGGGCTCGACATCGACGTTAGGTTCGGGCTTAGTACGAGGCGCCATTTTTTAGCCTTTCTTCGCCCGGCGCTTCGGCGGGTGCTCGAGTCGCATGATCGTCACGAGCCGCGCGCTCGACTCCTTCGCGAGAGCGTCGGCGAGCGTGTCGGCGGCGTCGCGCGCGTGGCGCTGAGCGGCCACGAGATTCAGGGTGACTCTCGCGCACCGTAGCGTGAGGGTCGCGAGTTCCAGGGTGAGGGACTCGGCTTCGTCCGCCGAGTCCCAGCGGACTTTCATCAGGTCGATAATGGCGTTCTTCTTCATGGGGTGGTCTCCTCTGCGAGCACGCGCACGCGGCGGGACGCGGGGAGACGACGGTGCGCCTCGGCCGCGAGGGAGTGAACGTGTGCAACTTGTTCGGTTCTGAGAAACACGGGGGCCGCGCCCGCGAGGATCGCCTCCACGTCGCGGACGCGCAGCCGTGAGACGCGAGCGAGGCGCACGAGATCCTCGAGCGGGAGCCTCATGCGGCGCCCCCTGACGGGCTCGTCTCGGAGGGGATAGCAGAGACCGCGCACGTCGCGATCGTGGTCACCACGGGCAGCGTGGAGAGGCGTTCCGTGTGTTTTTCCCTGCGAGCGCGGTCCAGGCGCCTCCGACGCTCTGCCACGTCGAGCGGCATCCGGGCGAGCCGCTTCTCCCAGCATCCGGGACAGTAGAGGTCGTCGGGGTCCGTCTCGGCGTGGCACCCGACGCACGGGTGAGCGGGCCGTTCACGGAGTAGGCGTTTCGCATCGGCGGACACCGCGGCGAGGTCGTCCAGGAGGCGCTCGGCCTCCGGCACGGCGGGAACGTCGGCGTCGATACGGCCATCCGGCCCGAGAGCCAGGACTCCGCCGAGAGCTTCCAGCCGAGCGACGATCTCGGCCGCGCCCGTCACGAGACGCTCCTCCGAAGACGGGACACGGGCAGAGCGGATAGATAGCCTTTTTCCGCGTCCGTGGCGTCCGTGGCGTCCGTCCGCTCCCCGGTCCCGGACGCGCCGGACGCTAAGGACGACGAATTAGGCTTCCTATCCGCTGTCGCTTGGAGGGTCAGGGTCCGGGTCCGGGCTTCGCCTTCCCGGCTCCACCGGACGGCGATCCCGACTTCTGCAAGCGTGGCCTCGAGGACGCGGACGCGACGCGAGAGCCCGTCCGCTCGCTTCGGCCAGCCGTCCGTCTTCGTCTCGTCGCCGTGCAGCTCGCGGAAGAGCTTGAGCAGCTCGCTCGCCGTGCCGGTCCAGCCGCCGCGCTTGACGACCAGCTCCCGCACGGCGCGGGCGACGCAATCGGCCTCGAGGACTTCTTCCGTCTGCGCCGACACGTTCGCCGTGTACGCCTTGAAGAAGGAATCCGCCCCGAAGCCGAGCGCCTCCGACACGGCCGCGCCCCACAGGCAGAAGTCGGCCATGCGCTCGAGCGTCATCGTCTTCTCGGCGATCCCCTGATAGAGCCTCATCGCCGAAGAGAGCGTGTCCAGCATCCCCGAGAAGATCGCGGGCGCCGCGGCGTCGAAGGCGCGCCAGAGCCCGGCCTCAGAACGACGCGCGGCCCGGTCGATACGATCTAGCTGTAGAAGTAGAAAGCGGTCCAGAAGATCGGGCGCCACGGTCGCGACGTTGATCCCGGTCATGATGATCGCGCGCTGGTAGGAATAGAGGATCTCGTCCGAGTCGGTGAACAGCTCACGCTTTGAGAAGCCGGCGCCCGTGACGGCCGCGCAGAGGATCTCCCCCTGGCGCGCCGAGATATGCGTCACGTTGTCGAAGAGCGGCACGGCGTTCGACTCGAGACAGAGCGCCAGCTCGTCGTCCTTCTGCGAAAGGTAGGAGGTCGGTGCGACGGAGGGATCGGTCAGACGCCGGAGCATCTTCCCGGCCGTCGTCTTCGCGCTTCCCTGCGGCCCGTGGAAGTCCAGCACGGGGCGCGGGACGTTGCCGAGCATGGCCGTGACGGGCCAGACGAGCGCGAGGAGTGCGTCTTCCTTCTCGCGGGTATTGAGGAAGCCGGAGAGCTTCTTCATGTCGCCGCTCGTGGCCGGCCTCGGGAGCGCGGCCTGTCGCCTAAAACGACGGAAGAGGATCGGCGGGCGTTCAATCGTCCAGCCTTCGCCCGTCACCTTCACGGCCTCTTGCTTCTCGTTTGCTAGGTCGATCCACGCGGCGCCGTCGTGAAACGCGAAGCGGTTATGCAGGGCGTGCTTCGGTCCTTCGAACACGGCTTTATGGGAGAGGACGCGCCGGGCGGCGGTGAGGGCCTCGCTGTTCGCCGCGCGTCCCGTCGTCCGGTAGAAGGTGCCCGAGAGGAACGTCGTGAACGTGTCGCTCTTCACGGACACGATGCGCCGGGAGTCGTCCGTCCCGATGGCCGCGTGGGGTGTCTCACGTTCATCGTGGAAGAGGAGGGAGTTCTCCTCGCCGATCTTGATGAGTCGCTTCGCCGCTCCGTCGGACTTCTCCTCGCCCGCGTTCTCCGGCGCCGTCACCTTGCGCGCGGCCGGAGCGTCGGCGGGTGCGTCGGCCGCGGGCCTCGGCCGCTCCGCTTCTTCCGGGTCCGGCGTGACGTTCTTCAGCGTCCACTCGACGATTTCCTCGGCCTCTCGCTCCGTCTTCCCCGCGGCCAGGAGGAGGTCCGTCACGACGAGGGCGAGATCCCCGTCCTCGAGCCCGAGTTTCCGCCCGTGTGCGGCCGTCGTTTTCGCCGAGGCGTGGCGGTTTCCTTCGGTCCAGCTCCGCCCCTCGGCCTTCTCGCGGACGATCTGCATGAGCTTCTCGCGCCGGGTGCCGGCTACGGGCCGCGGGCTCGTCGTCTTCGGCTTCGGCGGAGCGGGCGCCTTCGGCTTGACGGGATGCGCGGCGCGGATCTCGTCGGGCGTGTAGGAGTGCTCCACGCTCGGGCCGCCTTCAATCGTGACGAGCACGGGCTCCCGCTTCATGTGAAAGAAGCCGGCGAGTCGCGCGACGCGAGGAAGGTCCGTCACGGAGGCGTCGGAGCCGTAGTACGCGGCGAGCCGCTCCTGCATCGGCGTGAAGTCCTTGAGAGGCATCTCATCCGCCATGCGCCAGAAGGCCTGGTATCGGCCCGGCGACGTGTTCACGATGAACGACGGGCGCAGCGCGTACTCTCGCGTCCTGGGCTTGTCCTGGTCCGTGAAGACAGCCCGGACGGCGCGGACGTTCCGGGCCGTCCGTCCCTTCCCGTCGCCCGAGTTCAGCATGATGTAGACGCCGGCGCCTCGCTCGTTCCGCCGTCGCAGCTCGGCAGCGTGCTGGTCGAGCGTTCCGTGGAGCCATCCCGCGAGCCGGTCTTTCCCCGTCTTCGGCTTCACGTCGGAGAACGTCTGAAACGTAACGGCGGGATTCTTCTCGCCGGTGAGCGCCTCGAGGTGCGCGCGGGCATCGGCGAGAAGCGGGGCGAACGTGATAGGGAGCGCGCTCAAGCGACTTCTCCGAGCGGCTCCGCGTCCAGGAATGCCGCGTCCTCCAGGAGCGACTCCACTACGAAGGCTTCGGAAACGTGCGACACGCGAGCGGTCGAAACGTCGAGTCGCTCGATTCGAAACCATGCGCGCGTGCTCGCGGTCGTGACGAAGGCCGCCCGTCCGGGCGAGACGGCCAGGGCGGCGGCGTGGAGTTCGTCGAGGAGGCGCCGCGGCGTAGACTGAGGGGCCGATTTTCGGTAAGATCCTGCTAGGGTTTTTCGGGAGTCGCGGGGGGCGTTCGGGGTCAAGCCGAGCGCTCCCGTCTTGTTTGTGGTCACGGTCGCTTCCTCTTTCTCACGCCGCGGCGCCGGTGCGCGCGGCCTTCTCTTCGGCGGTGGACGTGAAAGAGCGCCTCTCGATCCATGCGATTACGGCGCTCCGCTTGTAGAGAATCTTTCGGCCCGTCGGCTTGAGGTAAGAAGGGCCGCCCCCTCGCACCCGCTCCGCGCGAGAAGAGCCCGGCCTCAGTCCGCGGAAGGATTCGTATTGCGCGCTCGTCAGGTATTCGTCGGTCACGGCGTGTACCTCCACTTGCACAGTGAGTCACGCCACGGCACGAGCGGAAGGAAGCGCAATGGCTAGCCACGGCGTTTCGTTTTCCATCCGCGGACGCGCGCGGAAAGCGAATCCCAGTCCTTCAGGCCAAGCGCGCGAGCCCGCCGCTCGCGTTCGTCGTCGTCGAAGGCGTGGCGCGCGGCCCAGAGGTTGAGAATAAGCACGCGCCTCGTGGCGTCCGGCTTCTTCACCTTCGCCGGCTTGGCGATCGCATCTCCGACACGGCGGAGCAGCGCCGCCAGCTCGTCGGGCACGTCTTTCTCGGCGCGCGCGCGTCGTTCCGCCCGGAGAGCTTCCAGCGCGGCGCGAACCTGCGCGGATTCGAGCGCGCCCGGCGCGTTGCGGAGGATCTCGGGGAGGAAGTCGAAGGATCTCCATTGCTCGGCGAGGCGCGCGAGGTCTGCGGCCTCTTCGGCCGGCGTGAGGTTGCGCACCTCGGAGGCCACGAGCACCTCCGCCGGCCTTAGCCCGGAGTCCTCCCTCACTTCAGCGTCGAGAGCCGCGGCGCGGGGATCCCCTGCGAGCAGGGAGGCCCCCTCTCCTCTTTTCGCGCGCGCCTCCGCCTCGCGGCGACGGTTCACGCCATCGTGTGCCGCGAGAAGGTGCCTGAGGATGCGCACGAAACTCTCGACGTCGAAACTCGGGGGCCTTCTCATCGCGCGCGCCTCTTCCCGGCGCGGACGGCGGCGCGCTGATTCTTCGATGCGAACGGGAGGACGGCGGCCCGCGCTTCAGTCGCCGCGCGCAAGTCCTCGATTCCCAAGGGTGCGTAAACCCGTTCGGTCACGCGCACGTCGGCGTGTCGGAGGAGCTTGCTCGCCACGTGGAGCCCGGCCGCCTTCGCCACGGCCAGGCCGAAGGTCCGGCGCACGTCGTGTACGTGCACGTCCTCGAGCTTCGCGCGCTCGATGAGGCGATTCCAGACTCCCTTCAAGTCGGCCCGCGCCTTCTCCGGGTTCCGGCCGGGGATGATGAACGGCCCGACGCGGGGGAGACGGCGCAGCATCGAGAGCGTGTCCTTCGCGAGCGGGACAGTCTGAGGGTGCCCGCTCTTTGGGCTCGGAATGCGCCACGTCCCGCCGGAGAAGTCCACGTCCTCCCACTTCGCGTGCAGGGCTTCGGAGAGACGCGCGCCCGACTCCACGAGGAGGTGAACGGCGGCGCGCGCGTGCGCGTCGGGCTCGGCTTTCAACGCGACGAGCAGGGCCTCCATCTCGTCGGCGTCCAGGACGCGGGCACGCGGCGCATTTTCCTTGAAGGGCTTGACGCCTTTTGCCGGATTCGAGCGGAGGTATCCGGCCACGACGGCCGCCGAGAGACACGAGCGCACCGCCGCGAGCCATCGGTTCGCCTGAGTCGGCGTCTCGGAGAGCGTCTGACGAAACGCGAGCACGTCCTCCGAGGTCAGACTGTCGAGCGCCCGGCCGCCCCATCGCTCGGCCGCCATCGGCAGGAAGCGCCGGTCCTCTCTCGGGCTCTTCTTCGTGAGCGCGATCCGCTCGAGGTACGTCTTCGTCCAGGCGCCGAACGACGGCATGTTCCGCGCCGTCTCGCGGGCCTCAGCGGGGTTCCCGCCGAGAGCGGCGGAGGAGAGCAGCTCCTTCGCCTTCGTGCGGGCCTGGTCGGGCGTCAAGGCGCCGAGGTGCCCGATCTTGATAACCCGTCGCTGAGAGCCGATGCGAACGCGGACGTAGAAGACTTTGACGCGCGGGTACGAGACGACGAAAAAGCCGGGCAGATCGGCGTCAGCGTGCCACGTACCCTTCTTCGGCCCCGGCGGGATCGCGTTCAACGTGCGGGAGGTGAGCTTCTTTCGCTTCTTTCGTTCCGGCGGTTCTGGCATCCGGCCCCCGTTCTCCTCGGGTCCCACGCTTGCCCGTCCCTTGCCGGGGTCCTGCGAGCTTGCCCGAGGCTTGCCGGATGATTCTACACGGTCCGATGCGCCACGTAACACGACGTAGCGTATTTCGGCCAGAAGTCGCCGATTCCTTGCCTTACCTTGCCGGCCGGATGCGCCTCGAAACCGTAGACCGTGGGACTTAAAATCCCCAGGCCTCAAAAGGGCCGTGAGGGTTCAAGTCCCTCCTCCGGTACCAGGTACAGGCTTGGAGTTGAGCGAGGAGTCATGACAGTGATCCGACGGCGGCTCTCTCGCTGTCCTGAGGCGCTCGGTCACGCCACTCCGGCCGCAGCAGGCGTACCGAAAACTCCGCCAAGCCTCCCGCCACGACGAAGACGACCGCCGTTACGGTGAGGCCGAGCCGGCGCGAGCCGATCGGCGCTGCCTCGGAGGCTGGCCGATCGCCGCTCACGGGCGCAACGATAGCAGACGCTTCTCCGCCTCCGCATCGAGCCCTTGCCCCTAGAATCGCGCGGGGAGGCGTGATGCCCGCAAACGGCCGGGACGTTCTCGACGCGCTCGAACGCGCGATGGACCATTGCTTCCGGGACCGCGCGCTCCTCTTGCAGGCCCTCACGCACGCCTCGTTCGCGAACGAGAGCGAGGACGCGGAGGACAACGAAACGCTGGAGTTTCTCGGCGACAGCATCCTGAACTTCCTCGTGACCGAGAAGCTCTTCGCGGCTTTTCCGCTCGAGGGCGAGGGCACGCTGTCGAAGGCCCGGTCGCTCCTCGTCTCGGAAGAGCACTTCGCCGCGCTCGCGCGGCGGGTCGGCCTCGGACCGCTCCTGCGCCTCTCGCCGGCAGAGGAGCGGGCGGGCGGCCGCGAAAGGGACGCGCGCCTCGCGGACGCGTTCGAGGCGGTGTTCGCGGCGTTGCTCCTCGACGGCGGCATCGAGGCCGCGCGCGCGGCGGCGGGACGCCTCTTCGATGCCGACGTGGCGGCGCTCGATCTCGGGGGACTGCACCGCCGGGACCCGAAGACCGCGCTCCAGGAGCGGGCCCAGGCCAAGGGCAAGCCGCTGCCGGTCTACCGCCTCGTCGACGAGAGCGGCCCGCCGCACGACAGGCGCTTCGTCTACGAGGTTTCCTGGGGTGAGGGAATCAGCGCGCGAGGCGAAGGCAATTCGAAGAAAGATGCTCAAAGGGATGCGGCGGATGCCGTGCTGAAGAGGCTGGACGAGGAAGAATGACTATCGCGTCAGGTCAGCCTTCAAAAGCACCCAGCCGTTCGCGGCGGCGATCACGCGCGCGTCGCGAAACGTCTTGTGATCGAGCTCCTTGCAGGGCAGGCACCAGTCCGCATAGAAGTCGATCATCACGGGCTTGCCGGCGGCCCGGGCGGCGGCCACGGTGGCGTCGGAGTAGGGCTGGAACGCGAGCGCGGCCCCGGCCTTCGGGGGCGTCGCGAGGACCCCGCCGGCGGCGAGGAGCAGGACGGCGACGCCGCCCTTCACGAAGGCGAAGCCGCGAACCCCGGCCCCGCTCTTCTCGAAGAAGAGGAACCACACGCCTCCGGCGAGGAGCGGGAGCGCGAGGCCGATCTCGTAGACGCGCACCGGCAGCAGCGGGCGCAGGAAGTACACGGCGAGCGCCACGAGCGCGAAGCCGAAGACGCGCCTGACGGCCGTCATCCACTCGCCCGAGCGCGGGAGCGCCTTCAGGCTGCCCGACACCGTCCCGAGGACGAGATACGGGAGGCCGAGGCCCATCGCGAGCGTGAAGAAGAGGCCGAAGCCGAGCGGCGCCGAGCCCTTTGCCGCGACGTAGGTCAGGAGCGACAGGACGAACGGGCCTATGCAGGGCGCCGCCACGAACCCCACGAAGAGCCCCATCGTGAGGGCGCCGACGGCACCCGACTTCGAGCTCGTGCGGTCCGTGATGAAGTGCGGAGCCTGGATCTCGAAGAGCCCGAACATCGAAAGCGCCAGCGCGATGACGATGGCCGCGATCGAGAGGAGAACGGCCGGCTTCTGCAGCCATGCCCCGAAGAGCGAGCCCGAGAGCGCGGCGAAGACGCCGAGGGCCGAGTACGTGACGCTCATGCCGAGGACGTAGACGAGCGCGAGGGCGAACGTTCCACGCTTATTGCCGCCGGTCTGCCGGCTGAAGAAGCCGAGCGTGATCGGGATGAGCGGGTAGACGCAGGGGGTCAGGTTGAGGGCGAGGCCCGACAGGAAGACGAGCCCGATGAGGAGCGGCAGGGACTTGCCCTGAAGGCCGCTCCCGGCCGCGGCCGGGGCCGGTCCACTGCCGCTGAAGCGCGCGGCGAACGTCTCGGGCGGCTCGAAACCGACGACCCGCGTGCCGGTCTCCCTGCCGTCGGGACCGATGAAGAGAAGAGTCGGGACTCCCTGGACGTTCCATTTTTCGCGCAGTGCGGCGGTCCCCATGGGCGCGCCGCCCGCCAACGCGGCATCCGCCGCATCCGCCGTGGGGCCGGACCCGCCCGCGGGCGCGGCTCCGGCTCCGCCGTCGGTCGCGCTCGGGGGAGCGAAGAGGTCGGCATTCCTCGGCTTCGCTTCCGTCCCCGCCTTCGCAACCTCGAGGGTGAGCGTCGTCGTGAGCTCGGCGGGCGGCAGGCACTGGTTGTCGTTGCAGGGCTGGTACGAAATCACGGCGGTCAGCGTGCGCGGCCCCGGCGCGGCCTTCGCGTCCACGGTGCCGGGGACGAGGAACACGGTCCGGCCCTCGTAGACGGCGAGAGGCTGGTCGGAAAACGAGAACTTCGTTTCCTTGTGCTTCGGATACTTCACGGGAGAGAACACGAGGCCCGCCGCGGGCTTGATCCTGATCTCGGTGGGAATGAGAAAGTCTTCCTTCGGCGTGTGGCTGTTCACGTGCCAGCCCGCCTTGACGTCGGCGACGACGGCGAGGCGAAAAGGCGATCCCGCGACGAGCCGGTCGGCATCGGCCACGAGGTGCGGCGCGATGATCGTGTTCGAGGCCGGGACGGGCTGACCCATGCCCGGGGCGGCGGCGGCGAGGGCAAGGGCAAGGGCGGCGACGGTGGCGCGGAGAGGCATCAGCGCTCCTTGGCGGCTGGATTGGCGGGAGGGGCCTTGCCTTGAAGCGCGTCGAGGAGGGCCTGTGCCTCGGTCGCGAGGGGGGCGTCCGGATGGGCCTTCACGAATTCCTTCAGGCGCCAGGCCGCGAGGTCCTTCCGGCCGCGCGCGATCTCCACGTCGGCCCGGCGGAGTTCCGCCCGCATCTTGAGCATAGGATCCTGCGCCGTGGCGATGAGTGTGTCGAGGTGGGCGACCGCTTCGTCGAACCGGTCGGAATCCATTTCGAGCGAGGTGAGGTACCCGAGAGCCTGCTCCTTGATCGCGGCCGGAGTCTTCGGATCGCGCGTGAGCCGCTGGAACCGCGCTTCGGCCAGCGCGCCACCGCCGCGCTGATACGTCAATCGCGCCGCTTCGAAGACGAGCTGCGGATTGGAAGGATCGGCGGTCTCGTCGGCGAGCACCTTCCGGTAGCCGGCCCACCCGCGCTCGACCTGAATGAACGCGTCCACCCAGCCCTGCTGGGTCGTCGGGCCCTCCTGGCGGCCGCATTCGAGCAGCTCCGGCGTGACGACGATCCACGTGGGCGTGCCGCGGATCCGGAGGCGCCGCGCGAGGTCCTTCCCTTCCGCGGTCGACACGTCCTCGTAGAGCGGCACCTTGTCGCGCGTATAGGCGTAGAACGACGTGGAGGGGGCGACGAGCGCCTCCATGCGCTTGCACTGGCCGCAGTCGGGTTCCACGAAGAAGATGAGGATGCGGCCGTCGCGCAGGCGTTTGGCCCCTTCGACGGCTTCCGCGAGACGGCTCGCCCACAGCACGTCGAGGCCGGCGGCTCCGGCCACGGCGCTGCCCTTCTCGGATTGAGCCGTGGCGGGCGAGGGTTTCGGTGGAGGAGCGGCGAGCGCGGCGGCCGGTTCCTGGGCGAGCAAGGGCAGGAGAGTCAGAAGAGCGAGCATCATTCCCTTTCGGTTGACTATTCTAGGCGCGCCACTTATAACGCGCAGGCGCCTCGCGGGTCGCCTCTTCGCAAGCGGCGTGCCCGTGGAGCGGGTGCCGATAGTCGCATGGCCTGCCCAGGTAGCTCAGTTGGTAGAGCACGCGCCTGAAAAGCGCGGTGTCGACGGTTCAATTCCGCCCCTGGGCACCATCCTCTTCCCTGAGCTTGATTACGGCCAGTTCCCGATGACGCGGAGCGCGCTCGGGTGCATCCGGAAGACGAGCGGGCCGGGATGTCCCGCCGAAAAGACGAGGTCGCCGTCGACATGCGCGGTCAGCGGCCGGTCCGAGGCCAGGATGACCTCGCGGGCGCGCAGGATCGTCACCCACGGCAGCCCCACGTGCGAGCCGTCGAGCGCCTTCGGCAGGTGGCGGAGCGCGTCGAGCTTGCCGAGGTCGCCAAGCCGGCACACGTCGAAGAGGCCGTCGTCGGGCCGCGCCGCGGGCGCCAGGAGGAAGCCGCCGCCGCTGCGCGGGCCGTTCGCGACCGCAGCGAGGAACGCCTTCCCCTCGAGCACGCGGCCGTCGACCGTCAGCGTCAGCTCGAAGTTGGCCCACTCTTTCAGGACCGTGAAGACGGAACAGAGGTAAGCCGGAAAGCCCTTCAGATACCGCACCTTCGACGCGGCCTCCGCGACCGCGCCGTCGAACCCGAGGCCGACGCTGTTCGCGAAGAAACGCCCGTTGACGTCTCCCACATCGAGGACACGCGTCTTTCCCTCAGCGAGCACTCGCGAAGCATCTTCGAGGTCTCCGGGCCTAAGGCCGAGCGCGAACCCGTAGTCGTTTCCCGTCCCGTCGGGCACGACGCCGAAGGCCGGCCGCTTCGCCGCGGGAAGCTGCATGAGGCCGTTCACCGCCTCGTTGACCGTGCCGTCGCCGCCGATCGCGACCACGACGTCGACGCCGCTATTCCCGGCCCTTTCAGCGAGGTGGATGGCGTGCCCGGGACGCTCGGTGTCGAGGAATTCACCCTCGAGGCCGGCGGAGGCCAACGCGGCCCGGATGCGATCCCGGTCGCGCATCACCCGGCCCTTCCCGGCCGCGGGATTGAAGAGGAAGACGTGTCGGATGAGACGGATTCTAAGGCCCCCCTACAATGCGGGGGGACGCGGGCACTCCGCGCCCCCTCGGGAGACCACGTGGCCATTCTCAAAGTCGCCAAGCTCGGCTCGCCCATCCTCCGGAAGCGCGCGTCGGAGATCGAAGCGCACGACCTCAGGAAAGGCCGGTTCCGGGCCTTTTTCGAAGACATGATGGAGACCATGGTCGAGTACCACGGCACCGGTCTCGCGGCGCCGCAGGTGTCGACGGGACTCCGCATCGTGCTCTACGAGGTCCATGGAGAAAAGCGCGGCAAGGACATCCTGGAGGTCCCGCGCACGCTTCTCGTGAATCCGTCGTTCGAAGTGCTCGACCCAACGGAAGAGGAGGAGTTCGAGGCCTGCCTCTCGGTGCCGTTCCTCGCCGCGAAGGTGCCGCGCCCGAAGAAGATACGGGTGAGCGCCCTCGACACGTCCGGGAAGACGGTCTCTTTCGTCGCGGAGGACTTCCACGCTCGCGTCGTCCTCCACGAGAGCGACCACCTCGATGGCGTCGTGTACCTCGACCGCGTCAGGGATCGGGCGTCGATCCGCTATACCGTCGACTTCTGATGTCGGCGCGGCCCCTGACGACCGAGGAGAAGCGCCAGCTCATGCTCCTCAAGTTCCGCGCCGTGTGCATCTGCAACACGATCCGGTACCCGCGCGTGAAAGAGGCCATCGACCGCGGCGCGCGGACGGTCGCGGACGTGGCGAAGGCCACGGGCTGCACGACGGGCGAGTGCGCGGGCGAGCGCTGCCGCCCCGTGATCGGGGCGATGCTCGCGGAGTCTCAGGCGAAGCTGTAGGTGCCCGCGACCAGCTTCTTGAGGACGTCTTCCGTCTCGGCCTTGCCGGGGACGCACAGGGAGATGTTCTTCTCGGTACCGTCCGCGATGGCCTTCGCGTAGCCCTCGCAGTCGTACCCGCAGGCCATGCAGTCGTCCGTCTGCGCCATGGCCGCGCTCTCTTCGTACGTGAGTCTGATGCGCAGGGATTATAGCGGCCGGTAATTCGGATCTCCGACGAAAGGATTCCGCCGGCCCTCCTCGGCGATCGTCGTCTCCGCGCCGTGTCCCGGGATGACGCGCAGGGCGCCCGGAAGGGTCAGGAGACGCTCCTTGATGGACTCCAGAATCTGCGGCGTCGATCCTCCCCAGAGGTCCGTGCGGCCGATGGAACGCCGGAAAAGCGTGTCACCCGAGAAGAGGAGGTCTCCCTCCTCGCCTTCCATTCGGAACGAAAGGCTCCCCGGTGTGTGGCCTGGAGTGTGGAGCACGTGGAGCGCGCCGGAGCCGCAGGAGATGCGATCGCCATGGACGAGGAGCCTGTCGATGATGCCTGGCTTGTCCAGCGTGATCCCGAACGTCTTCCCCTGTTCGCCGAGGTTCTGGTAGAGCGGGCTGTCGCCCTCGTGCATGAGGATCGGCGCGCCCGTGATGCGCTTGAGGAGCGCCGAGCAGCCGACGTGGTCGAAGTGGGCGTGCGTGTGGACGAGGGCGACGGGTTTCAGGCCCGCGCCCGCCAGCGCCTCGAGGATGCGGTCGGGCTCGTCGCCCGGGTCCACGACGACGGCCTCGCGTGTCGCGGGGTCCGCCACGATCGCGCAATTGCACTGGAGCGGTCCGACCGGGAAGGTCTCGATGAGGTACAGGCCCATTCGAGCGGCATTATCCCGCTAGACTCGCCCGAATGCCGCAAGCGGACGTCCTTCTCGAAGCTTCGCGTGTCCTCGCCGCGCTCGTTCTGGGATGATCCCGCCATGACGACACCCGCTTCCGATTTCCGGTCCGACACCGTCACGAAGCCCACCCCGAAAATGCGGCGCGCCATGGCCGAGGCCGAGGTCGGCGACGACGTCTACGGCGAGGACCCGACCGTCCGCCGCCTCGAGGAGAGGACCGCCGAGGTCCTCGGCAAGGAGGCGGCGCTCTTCGTTCCAACCGGCTCGATGGGCAACCAGCTCTCGCTGCGCGTCCACGCGCGCTCGGGCACGGAGGTCATCCTCGAGGGAAAGAGCCACATCTTCCACTACGAGATGGCGGGGATGGCGGCGCTCTCGGGCCTCCTGCCGCGCCCGGTCGACGCGCCCCGGGGCCGCATGACGAGAGAGCAGGTGGCGGCGTGGATCCGGCCGGAATCGGTCTATTACCTGCCGCGCACGTCCGTTCTCGCCCTCGAGAACACGCATAACTTCGCCGGCGGTGCCGTCATCCCGCGCTCCGTCATCGACCCGCTTCTCGCGCTCGCGAAGGAGAAGGGCCTCGCGACGCATCTCGACGGCGCGCGCCTCTGGAATGCGGCGGCGGCGCTCGGAGTCTCGGAAGCTTCGCTCGCGGCCGGCTTCGACTCCGTCATGACGTGCTTCTCGAAGGGTCTGCGCGCGCCCGTGGGCAGCTCCGTCGCGGGCTCGAGGGCGTTCATCGCCGAGGCGCGGCGCGTGCGGAAGCTCTTCGGAGGGGGTATGCGCCAGGTCGGGGTCATCGCGGCCGCGGCGCTCGTCGCGCTCGAGGACGAGCGCGCCCGGCTGCCGGAGGATCACGCCCGGGCGAAGAAGCTCGCGGAGGGACTGGCGGGAATCCCGGGTATCACGCTCGACGTGATGGCCGTAGAAACCAACATCGTGCTTTTCTTCTTAGAAAGAGAATGGGCGTCTGCCTCGGATGTCGTGGCGAGGCTTCGCGCTCTGGGTGTACTCGCGGGGGCCGCGGGCGCGGACTCGATCCGCATGGTGACGCACGCCGACGTCGGCGACGCCGACGTCGACCGCGCGCTTCGCGCATTCGAGGAGATCAGCCCAGCGCGACCAGCAGGTCGATGAGGTCCACGACGCGGTTCGAGTAGCCCCACTCGTTGTCGTACCAGGCCAGGACCTTGAGCCATCCGTCGCCATCGGTGTGTGTGGAGAGGGCGTCGAAGATCGACGAATGCGGGTTGCCGATGATGTCGGAGGAGACAAGCGGCACCTCGCTGTACTCTACGATCCGCCTCATCGGCCCCTCGGCCGCGGCCCGGACCGCCGCATTCACGTCCTTGACCGACGGCTTTTTCAAGAGCCTTAACGAGAGGTCCACGACCGAGCCGTCCGGCACGGGCACGCGGATCGCCATGCCGTCCAGCTTTCCCTTCAGAGAAGGCAGGACTTTTCCCACGGCACGGGCGGCGCCCGTCGTCGTCGGGATGATGTTCTCCGCAGCCGCGCGCGCGCGCCGGAGATCCTTGTGAGCCACGTCCGCGAGACGCTGGTCATTCGTGTAGGCGTGAACCGTCGTCATGAAGCCGTCCCGGATGCCGAAGGCATCGTCCAGGATCTTCGCCAGGGGCGCGAGGCAGTTCGTCGTGCAGGAGGCGTTCGAGACGATGCGGTGCTCCTCGCGCAGCGTGTCGTCGTTCACGCCCACGACGATCATCGCGTCGATTTCGTCCTTCGACGGCACGGTCAGGACGACTCTCTTCGCTCCCGCGTCCAGGTGCTTCTGCAGCTTCTCGCGCGTGACGAGCTTCCCCGTGGCCTCCACGACGACGTCCACGCCCAGCTTTCCCCAAGGGAGCTTCGCCGGGTCCTTCTCCGCCGTCATGAGGACGCGGCGGCCGTCCACCGTCATGACCTCACCGTCAACGCGCACCTCTTTCTCGAAGACGCCCATCACCGTGTCGTACTTCAGGAGGTAGGCGAGCTGGTCGTTGTCGAAGAGGTCGTTGATGACGGCCACCTCGATGTCCTTCCGGTCGCTGACGATGCGGTAGACGGTCCGGCCGATGCGGCCGAAGCCGTTGATCGCGATGCGGCTCATCGGGAAGCCTCCCGGTCCAGGGCTTGGAAGCGATCGAGGAGCTCCACGGCGCGGTGGGCATAGCCCCAGCCCGCGTCGTACCAGGAGAGCGTCTTGGAGACGTTCTCGCCGAGAACCATCGTGGCCCGCGAGTCGAACGTGGAGGAGAAGCTGCTACGGGTCACGTCGCTCGAGACGATCGGCTCGGTCTCGTACGCCATGATTCCCTTCCACTTCGCCGCGATGGCCGTGCGGACCACTTCGTTGATCGCGGTGACCGTGACTTTCCTCTCGTGCCAGCACACGAGGTCGACCGCCGAGCCGTTCGGCACGGGCACGTTCATGGCCGCGCCGACGACCCTTCCTGCGAGCTCGGGGATCAGCTCCTGCAGCATGCTGGGGGAGCGCGATTCCTGCGGGATGATGTTCTGCGCCGCAGCCCGGCCGCGACGCTTGTCCTCGGCCGGCACGTCCGCGAGCCGGTGCTGGTTCGTGTAGGAGTGAATCGTCGTGAAGAGCAGCTTTTGGATGCCGAACGCGTCGAGCAGGATCTTCGCGACCGGCGCCACACAGTGAACGGTGGAGGATGCGCTCGAGACGATCCGATGCTCGCGCCTGAGGAGGCCGTCGTTGATGCCGTTGACGACCGTGAGATCCAACGCGTCCACCGGCGGCTCGCACAGGATCACGCGCCTGGCGCCGGCGGCCAGGTGCCTCTCCAGCTCGGCCCGGGTCAGCCTGCGGGCAGTTGCCTCGATGACGGTGTCCACGCCGAGGTCGCCCCAGGGCGGAATGACGCCCTTTTCCTGGCTCGCGAGGAGCGCAATCTGGCGCCCGACGACGTAGAGATGTCCTTCCTTGGCGCTGATCTCGTCCGGGAAGCGGCCGAAGAGCGTGTCGAACTTCAGCAGGTACTCGACGGATGCCGCGTCGCCCAGGTCGCTCACGGCGCCGATCAAGATGTCGTCTCTCTTGTAAAGGATCCGGAAGACGTTCCGTCCGATCCTTCCGAACCCCATGATGCCCACGGTCATGGCCATACGGATGTCGCGATCTCTTTTCTCGAACCTCCTTACGGGAGGATCGTCCTTGGGTCGTTCGTCGTCTGGTCAATGATAGCCGCGTAGGTCGCGACGCGCCCGCCCGCGGTGGGCGTGGAAACGACGAGCGACGTGTTCGCAGTGCCGTCCGGGGCGCCGAGCGCGGTGACCACCGTTCCGATCTGCCGCATCTCGTACGGCAGGAAGTCGTAGGCGCCCGTCCCGAGCGTCGCCCCGGTCTCGGACTTGAGCGTGAGGTCGACGTGCACGGGCTGATCGGTCGCGTTCGCGATCACGGCGTTCGTCCGGAACGAGGAGTCCTGGCGAAGGCCCGCGAGCGTCTTCGGGGCGTAGGCCGTCGCGTAATCCGCCGGCCCGAAGCCGGGCACCGCCTGACCGAACGTGCCGACGCCGGAAGGAGGCGGCGTTGAGGTCTGACTGACGACGCGCACGGCGGCCTGGTCGGCGTTGAAGAGGATCGCGCCGTAGTCGCTCGAGACGCCGAAGACGGTCCCCAGAACGTCCGGGATCGCGAGCACGGAGTTCGCCGCGACGGTGCGGACCTTTTCCGTCCCGGTTCGCCCGTCCTGCTCGTGGCCGAGGAACTTCAGCGTGAAGTTCGCCGCCGAACTGCTTGCGTTCACGAGAGTGACGTCGGTCTTGTAGAACGCGCCGTTCTGGCCCTGAATACGTGCGCTCGACGGCAGGAGCCAGACCTTCGAGTTCCCATCGAGGCCCGTGCGGATTCCGAGGATCGTCCGTGGGTCGTTCGTCTGCTGGTCGATGACCGCGGCGTACGTCGCGATGCGGGCGCCGCCGGTCGGGGTCGAGACGACGAGCGCGGCGTTCGCGATGCCGTCCGGCGCCCCGAGTTCCGTGACGACGCCGCTGATCTGCCGCATCTCGAGCGGAAGAAGGTCGTAGCCCTGAGAGCCGAGGAGCGACCCGCTTGAGGAATTGAGCACGAGGTCCACATGAGCGTCCGCCTCGGTGACGTTCGCGATCACCGCGTTCGTCCGGAAGGCGGCGTCCTGCCGGAGGCCGGGGAGGACCTGCGGCGAAGCGGAAGTGACGAGGTCGTTCGGAGCGAGCGCCGGCACGGCCTGTCCGAACGTGCCGACGCCCGACGGCGGCGGCGTGGACGTCTGGCTCACGATCTTGAGGAGGTTCGTGTCGGCGTTGATCCGAATGGCGCCGAAGCCGCTCGAGACGCTGAAGAGAGAGTTGAGGACGTCGGGGTACGTGACGGTTCGGCCCGCCCCGACGGAGCGCGTCACCTCGGCACCGGTCCGGCCGTCCTGATTGTTGCCGAGGAACTTGATCGTGAGGTTCGCGTCGAAGGAGCCCGTGTTCGTGACGGTGAGGCCCGTCGTGTAGAAGGCGCCGTTCTTGCCCTGCACGCGCGCGCTCGACGGAAGAACGTACGTCGTCGGGATCGCCGTCGACCCGAGGAACCAGCCGATGTCCTGGAAGGCCGCGAGCGTCGCGTCCACGTTCGAATTGAGGTCGCTCGAGACGTTCGGCTCCATCAGGAGGTTCGGTGAGGCGCTCGTGTCCCAGTGTGAGACGGAAGAGCCGGACTCATAAGGGTTCGGCCCGTACATGAGAAGGCGGCCGGTGGAATCGGCGCCCGCGTATTTGGTCATGTCCTGGCCGATCGACGCCGTCGCCGGAAGGTTCGCGCGAAGCTTCGCGCCGTCGGCCTGCGAGATCAGGAGGGACGGAATCGTGATCGTCGAATCCACGCCCGTCATCCCGACGAGTCCGGTTTTGTTGTTCGCGATGATCGCGGCGAGGGCCCCCGCGTTCTGGGCGTTCTTGACCTTGATAATGAATGTGCACGAGCCCCGGTCGATCAGGGCGATCTTTCCGGCGAGGGCCGAGGCGTTCGTGATCGCCGAGCATGCGTCGGTCGTGACGGGGCCGGCGGTGTCGGCCGGGTCTTGCGCCGCGACGATCTGCGTCGAAAACTGGACGTTCGCGAGGGGGGGCCCGAAGTCGGCGGCGCCGTAGGAGTAACCGCCGGCGGCCGCGGCGGGCGCCGAGACCGTGATGCCTGTGTAATAGTTCATGTAGGCGTTCGCGTATGTCGCCCCATTCGAGCCGTTCCATCGGAGGTTTCCCGTGTTGATCGCCGAAGAGGCGCGATCGGTGTCGACCATCTGGTCCCAGGTCTTCCCGCTCGTCGTATCGAGCAGAAAGCTGTCGAAGATCCCGGGCCGTCCCCCTTGGAACGTGCCCGAGGAGTTCGCGAAGGACTGAAACCCGAGCCCGTGGCCGAACTCGTGCAGCACGACGGAAAGTAGGTTGATGTTGCTCCCCTGATTGCTGTCGAGGCCGAGATAGAAAGAAGTGCCGGTCAGGCAGCCCAACTTGGAGTCGCCGGCCGGGGCGGGGAGGCCGAGGTCGCTGTTGAAACGGGCCTTGATGGCGCTGCCCGAAGAATCGATCTCCGAGCCCGCGAGCTTGTCGGCCAGCGCTTTCGGATACCACGTGTTCGCGACAGCTCCGGGGGGAAAGTGCGGATTGTCGTGGAAGATCGTCAAAGCCCCGGCCGAGCCGAGGACGGCCGTCGTCGCGTCGCAGGTGAGCGACTGAAAGCTCGAGTCGATCCTGATGTTGACGTTGCTCGGAAGGAGGCCGCCCCAGATGCGCGCGGCCTCCTTGAAGACGTTCAGGCGCTGTTCCCCCAGCGTGGTTCCCATGTTGCCGCCGACGGGCGTCGCCGGCGCCGGGTCGTTGAACCCCTGCCCGGGAGCGTCCGTCACGACGACGACGAGGTTCGCGGCCGAAGCCGGCACGGCAGCGAGGAGGAAGGCGAGAAAGAGGCGACGCATCGATCGGGTCCGCCTAGCGCTCTTCCGCGCGGGGCGCGGGGGCGGGCTTCGGGGCCGCGCGCGCCTCGGTGGCGGAGTCCGGGCCGTGCACGCAGCTCTGCTTGATGGAGCCGTCGGGAGCCTTCGTGGCGATCGCGTAGTTCATCGTGTCCTCGCCGAGCTCCATCATCGCGGTTCCGTCCGGAAGGATGACGACGCGCGGGGCGACGGGAGCGGCCTGGGGCGCGCGGCCCGCGAAGAGCTTCGCCCGTTCGGCGGCGGTCGCGTTTCTGAGCTCGCCGGTCTCCGGGTCGCGCGTGACGACCATGTTGGCGGCGCCCGGCGCGGGCGTCTTCGACGCCGCCGGCTTCTTCGCGATCTTCTTCGCGGCTTCCTTCGGGGTCGGCGTGACGGTGGGCGGCGGCTCGTCGGCGCCTACGGGAAAGAAGAGGAGCAGGGCGAGAGCGGGGAGGCAGCGATTCCAACGCATGGGGGCTCCTTGACGTCCGGAGTGTCCGGACAAGGCCCCTATCCTACGCGGACGACGAGGTCGATCTCCACCCGGGCGCCGGCGGGGAGCGCCGCGACGGCGACGGTCGTGCGCGCCGGGCGATGAGATCCGAAGCGGGCGGCGTACACCTCGTTCATCTTTGCGAAGTCCGCCATGTCGACGAGAAACACGCCGGCGCGGACGACGTCGGCGAGCGTGGCACCCGCGCCGCGCAGCACGGCCTCGAGGTTGTCGAGGACGCGGTGCGTCTGTGCAGCGACGTCGCCCTCGACGAGCTTCATCGTCGCGGGATCCAGGGGGGCCTGGCCGGCCGTGAACAGGAGGCCGCCGGCGACGATGCCGTGGGCATACGGGCCGATGGCCTTGGGGGCGTCCGGTACGGAGACGGTCTTCATGCTCATCGCGTCCTTGTTCAGCGCGCGGGGTCCCATACCGCCACGTGCGGCAGATTGCGGTACTTCTCGTCGAGGTCGAGGCCGTAGCCCACGACGAACTCGGGGCCGATCTCGAACCCGAGGAAGTCCGTGCGGATGTCACGGTTCTCGGGCACCTTCTTCTTGAGGAGGGCGGCGACGCCGAGCGAGCGGGGCTTGCGCGAGGCGAGGAGCTCGAGGATTTTCCGGAGCGTGAGCCCCGAGTCGATCACGTCCTCGAAGAGGAGGACGTCCCTGCCCTGGATGTCCATCGAGAGGTCGTGGACGATGTTGATGTTCCCCGAGGAGCTCGTTCCGGAATAGGAGCGCACCTGGAGGAAGTCCACCGCGACGGGGACCTTGAGGCGCTTCAAGAGGTCGGTCAGGAAGAACACCGAGCCCTTCAGGATGCCGACGGCGAGGAGATCCTTGCCCACGTAGGCGGCGTCGATCTCTTTCGCGAGGACATCCAGGCGCTTCGCGATCGTCTTTTCGGAAAGCAGGATGCGGTCAATCACGGGAGTCAGATTATCATTCACAAAACGTGACCATCACGGCGCCAGAATCCGACGCGATCTCGCAGGCCTATGCGCGGCTTTCCGCGAAATTCAAGGCCCTGTGGACGTTTCACCAGTTCCTCCAGGGCGTGCACCGGACGAGCCTGCACGGGACCACCGGACCGGCCGTCTCTTTCGCCCCTCTCTACGAGCAGATGAAGCGAATCAAGGCGACGAAGGGCGTCGAACCGGATGCCGACGCGCGGGCGGCGATGGCGCGCCTCGACCTGCAGCTCGACGCGCTGCATGCGACTCTGGCCGAGGACGACTGCCAGATCTCGCCGAGCACGATGCGCCAGTTCTTCGAGCGCGTGAAGGCGGGCGACGAAGAGCTTCTCCTGTCGATCCTGAAGTTCTACTACTACGCGAACACGCTCTCGCCCGACGAGATGGACAAGGTGGACTTCCTCCTCACGCGCCTCGGCACGTCGCCTGGGAAAGGAGGCGAGGCGGAGCTGAAGTCTCCCGCGGAGCTGCATAAGCTGAGTGACGCGCTGTTGTCGCTCATGGCGCGGCCCCGGGTCGACGCCGCGGAAGTGAAGTCCGTGGTCTCCCTTCTCGACATTCTGCGGCACGACCTGGAATGCTGCGAGCGATTCGAGGACCTGTCGAACCGCAAGACGCTCGAGAACATCCGGACGCTCAAGCACCGGATGGGAAAGGCGTTCTATGAGGCCGAGGTCATGCACGCGGTCCTGTCGTCGAACGTCGCCGTGAAGAAGAAGTTCCAGCTCCTCTACAAGGAGGAGGAGAAGCGCATCCTCACGGCCTCCCGCGAGATTCTCGAGAAGGAAAAGGATCTCGAGCAGGACGCGCGCTTCATGAGCCCCGGGTTCCGAGAGGATCTCGAGCGCTTCCGCAAGGACAAGGACGAGTTCGAGAAGACGAGCCGCCGGCGCGGGGTGCGCCCGCGCGACGTCAAACGCCTCAAGGATTCACTTCACCGGCTACTCGCGCGGCTCGACCCCGCGGCCGCCGATGAATTCGACGTGGGCTCGGACTCCACGGCCGGCAGCAGTCGGCGGAAGAAGGACGCCGTCTCGAAGGGCGCGACGCCTCCCCCAATCCACCGGGATGCGGGCGCGGGCATAGCCTGGCGTGCCGAGACGGACCGGCTCACGTCCGAAACGGCTCGCCGGCTCTTCGCCAGCGTGGATCTCTCCTGCTCGGGCCCGCCGGGGGGCATGCCCGGACACGGGACCCACCTCGAGCCGTGGGAGGTGCGGTCGGCCCTCCGGATCCTGTGCAAAGGGAAGGACACGGAACCCCCGGCCGAGCGGGACCGCCTCTATTTCAACGCCTCCGTCCTCCGGCAGAAGATGGACAAGGAGGCGCAGCAGCTGCGCGACCTCGTTGGCGAAGTGGGGGATTCGTCCGCTTCCGAAAGCACGCTCGCGCCCACCAAGGAGTGCCTCGCGCGCGCCCGGGAGATCGACGGCCTGTTCCGGGAGGCCCTCGCCGCCGTCGAGTCGGAGGGAAGCGAGCGCTGGAAAAACCTGACGCGCTCGCGCTTCCGGCATCTCCGGACCTTCGCGGGCCTCTGGCTTCTCTTCGACGCCCTCGGCGGGAAGTAGGCATGGCCGTGACAGCGCGCGGGCGCGCGTCGATGGTTTAATCGGTCCGATGGCCGAAACTCCGAAGGTCCCCGCTCCTCTGGAACCCCAGAAGATGCCCGACGTTCCCGAGCAGATCGCGAACCGTCGCGACGCGCGCGCCCGCATCGCCGCCCTCGGGCGGCCGATCTACCCGAACCGCTGGGATGAGACGCACCTCGTCTCTCAGGTGATCGCGAAATGGTCGTCTTTGGACGCCGCGGCTCTCGAGGCCCTGCCCGAAGGCGGACGGCTCGTGCGCGTGCCGGGGCGCATCCTCGCGATCCGGAAGATGGGGAAGGCGGTGTTTCTCGACCTGTCCGACGGCGCCGAGCGCGTCCAAGTCTACGTGAAGAAAGACGCGCTCCGCCCCGGTGACTGGGAGCTCCTCGAGCAGCTCGACCTCGGCGATCACGTGGGCGTGGCGGGATCGATCTTCCGGACGCGGACGGGAGAGCTTTCCGTCAGGGCGGCCTCGCTCGATTTCCTGTCGAAATCGCTTCGTCCGCTCCCCGACAAGTGGCACGGCCTCACGGATGTCGAGCGGAAGTACCGGCAGCGCTACGTCGATCTGATCGTCTCTCCCGAAACGCGACGCACGTTCGAGATCCGGGCGAAGATCGTCGCCTTCATCCGCAACTTCTTCGACCGGCGCGGCTTCGTCGAGGTGGAGACGCCGATGATGCAGACGCTCGCGGGGGGAGCGGCCGCCCGGCCTTTCCGGACGCACCACAACGCGCTGGACCTCGACCTCTACCTGCGCATCGCGCCGGAGCTGTACCTCAAGCGCCTCGTCGTGGGAGGCTTCCCGAAGGTTTACGAGATCAACCGCAATTTTCGGAACGAGGGGATCTCGACGCAACACAACCCCGAATTCACGATGCTCGAGTTCTACACCGCCTACGCCGACGCGCGCGACCAGATGGCGCTCACGGAGGAGCTCTTCGCGGGCGCCGCAGAGGAGATCCTCGGGACGACCGAGCTTCCCTGGGGCGACGAGACGATCTCGCTGAAGGCCCCGTTCCGCCGCGTCACGATGGTCGACGCGATTCTCGAGCATGTTGAAGACGCGACGGCCGCCGACCTCCGCGATCTTCACCTTCTAAGAAAAACCGCGGAACGATACGGGGTGGAGAACGTCGAGAGGTTCGGGGACTCCCGGGGCAAGCTCCTCGCCGAGATCTTCGGCGCCGTGGCCGAGAACAGGCTCCTGCAGCCCACCTACGTCATCGACTATCCCGCCGAGATCTCGCCGCTTTCCAAGACGAAGCCTGGGGACCCGGATACCGCCGACCGGTTCGAGCTGTTCATCGGGCGGATGGAGGTCGCGAACGGCTTCTGCGAGCTGAATGACCCGGACGAGCAGGCGGAAAAGTTCCGCGCGCAGGTGGCCGCGCGGGGCAAGGGCGACGACGAGGCGATGCTCTACGACGAGGACTACGTCGAGGCGCTCGCCTACGGCATGCCGCCCACGGCCGGCGAAGGCGTCGGCATCGACCGCCTGGCGATGCTCTTCACGAACTCCCCGTCCATCCGCGACGTAATCCTGTTTCCGTTGATGCGGCCGAAATCTTCCTCTTGATCTCCTTCTTTCTTGCCAAGAGGTATCTCCTTGCGTCGCGGCGCGACGCGCAGGTGGGGGTCGTCGCGCTCGCGGCGTTTCTCGGATTGGCGCTCGGGGTGGCGGCGCTCGTCGTGTCGCTCGCACTGCTCGCGGGGTTTCAGGCGCACGTGAAGAGCCGCCTTCTCGCCGAGACGCCGCACCTCCTCGTAACGCCCGCCGGACGAGGCGTCTTTCACGATGTGGATCGCGTGGGCGGCAGGCTCGCCGCCGTCCCCGGCGTCGTGTCCGTCTCTCCCGTCGCGCGGGGCCGTGTCTGGGTTTCGATGGGGCGCGACGCCGCTCCGGCCGAGGTCGTGGGCCGCGAGAAGACGAAGGGCCTCATCCTCGACGTCGCGCAGGCCCGTCCGCTCGGCATCGTGCCGGGCGAGACGGTGACGCTCGTCTCGTCGCGCGCGCGGCTGTCGCCCCTCGGACCCGTCCCGATCGTCTCTACGATGCAGGTTTCGGGCCTCGCGCCCGCGTCGGCGGGACGGCGCGCGGCCGAGGCGAGCTTGCCGCTCGACGAGGCGCGGCGCCTCTTCGCGCTCGGCCCCGATGGGGCGACCGGTTACGAGGTGTTCCTGAAGGACCCGATGCGGGCGAAGGACGCCGCCTCGGCGGTAGCGGCGGCGCTCGGTCCCTCCGTCACGGTGACCACGTGGGAGGAGCAGAACCGCGCGCTGGTCCTCGCTCTGAGGCTCGAGCGCTTCGTCCTCTTCGCGGCCGTCTTTCTGATCGTGATCGTCGCGGGCCTGAACCTGGCGGCGACGTCGGCCGTCCTCGCTGCGACGCGCGCGGGGGACGCCGCGATGCTCTCGGTTCTCGGAGCGTCGCCGAAGACCGTGGAAAAGGTGTTCCGCGCCGCGGGGGGCGGCGTGGGCGTCGCCGGGACGCTCCTCGGCGTCGCTCTCGGCACGTCGGTCGCGTTGGTCCTCGAGAAGTTCGGCCTCGTTCCTCTCCCCGCCCAGCTCTACGGCATGAGCCACGCGCCGTTCCGCGTGGACCCCTTCGACGTCGCCGTCGTCGCGGCGCTGTCGATCCTCTGGGCGTTCGTCGTCGCGTCCGTGCCGGCCCGCACGGCCGCGCGGCAGCCCGCCGTGGAGGCCCTGCGTGGCGCCTGAGACGGCGCCATTGCTCGTCGCGGAGGGCCTCGCGAAGGGCTTCGGTTCCGGCGAAGCGCGCGTCGAGGTCTTCCGCGGCGTGTCGCTCCGCGTCCTCGCGGGCGATCTCCTCGCCATCACGGGCCCCTCGGGCTGCGGAAAATCGACGCTGCTCCATCTCTTCGCCGGGCTCGACACGCCCGACGCGGGCAAGGTGGCGCTCGACGGCGCGGACTGGGCCGCCCTCGCGCCCGCGCCGCGCGCGGCAGTGCGCGGCGCGGGCGTGGGCTTCGTGTTTCAGTTCCACCACTTGCTGCCGGAGCTGACGGCCGAGGAAAACGTGGCTCTGCCGCTGTTCCTCGCCGGCCGGCCGGAGGAAGAGGGACGCCGCGAAGCGCGCGAAGTGCTCGACCGCGTCGGGCTCCTCGGACGGGCCGGCGCGTTCCCGCGGACGCTCTCGGGCGGCGAGCGCCAGCGCGTCGCCATCGCCCGCGCAGTCGTGAGGAGGCCGCGACTCCTCCTCTGCGACGAGCCGACGGGCAGTCTCGACGCGGCTCACGCGGCACGCGTCTTTGATCTCCTCGCCGAAGTGGCGAAAGAGCGCGCCGGAGCCGCGATCATCGTGACGCACGACCCGGAGTGGGCGCGTCGCTGTGCTACGATCAAATTGCTGGGAGAAGAGGGGTTGAGCGATGTGGCTTGAGTTGCTTCGGTCGCCTTCTCGGCTGTTTCAGGGGGTCAAAACGGTACTCTGACGATGTTCGAAAAGTACAACGAGAAGGCGCGCCGGGCCCTGTTTTTCGCCCGGTACGAGTCCTCGAAGCTGGGGTCGAAGGTCATCGAGTCCGAGCACATCCTGCTCGGGGTTCTTCGCGAGGGCGAGGAGATCATCAGGGAGATCTTCGCCCGCTTCAACGTGAAGCCCGACGAAATCCGCCGCGAAATCGAGGGCGACCGCGTCTTCGTCGAGCGCGTGTCCTCCACGCAGGAGCTCCCGCTCTCGGAGGAGTCCAAGAAGATCCTCGCGTACGCCTCGCACGAGGCGGAGTCGATGATGCATCCCTATGTCGGCACGGAGCATCTCCTCATCGGCATCCTCCGGGTCGATCCATGCGTCGCGGGACGCATCCTCATGGCGCACGGCTTCAACCTGTACGGCGTCCGGGAGGAGACGATTGCGCTCATCAAGGAGCGCGAGGCCTCGAAGCAGAAGAAGGAGCTGCCGTTCCTGGCCGAGTACGCGCGCGACCTGACCGCCCTCGCGCAGCAGAACGCGTTCGACCCGCTCGTGGGGCGCGACAAAGAGGTCGAACGTATCATCCAGATCCTGTCCCGCCGCACGAAGAACAACCCGATCCTCCTCGGGGAGCCGGGCGTCGGCAAGACAGCCATCGTCGAGGGCCTCGCGCAGCGCATCGTCGAGGGCGGCGTGCCGCTTTTCCTCGCGCAGCGGAAGATCCTCGCGCTCGACCTTTCGCTCATCGTCGCGGGCACGAAGTACCGCGGCCAGTTCGAGGAGCGCCTGAAGGGAATCCTCAAGGAGCTGAAGGAAAACCAGGACCTCATCGTCTTCATCGACGAGATCCACTCGCTCATCGGCGCGGGCTCGGCCGAGGGCTCGCTCGACGCCGCGAACATCCTCAAGCCGGCGCTGTCGCGCGGCGAGATCTCCTGCATCGGCGCGACGACGCTGAAGGAATATCGCAAGTACATCGAGAAGGACCGCTCGCTCCTGCGCCGGTTCCAGGCCATCACGGTGGCCCCGCCGGACGAGGAGGAGACGCTCCGGATCCTCGAGGGCGTGCGCGAGCGCTACGAGACGTTCCACCGCGTGCGCTATACGGCGGACGCCATCAAGACGGCCGTCTACCAGGCGAACCGCTACATCCCGGACCGCTTCTTCCCCGACAAGGCGATCGACATCCTCGACGAGGCCGGCGCGAAGGTAAAGCTCCGCAAGACCGCCGACACCCAGAACCTGAGGCGGCTCGAGAACGAGATCAAGCAGATCGTCAAGGAGATGAAGAAGGCCATCTCGGAGAAGGACTTCGAGCGGGCGGTCTTCCTCCGCGAGCGCGAGATCGAGATCAAGGAAGAGATCGAGCGCGCGAAGACCTCCTCGCTCGACGACGGGGCGCCGGTCGAAGTGACGCGCGCGGATGTCGAGGAGATCATCTCGAGCTGGACCGGCATCCCGGTGACGGCGCTCCAGATGGAGGAAGCCGAGAAGCTTCTCCACATGGAAGAGTCCCTCAAGAAGCGGGTCATCGGCCAGGACCGTTCGCTCGAGGCGATCAGCCGCGCGATCCGCCGCTCGCGCCTCGGCGTGAAGAACCCGAACCGCCCGATGGGCTCGTTCATCTTCCTCGGGCCCTCCGGCGTCGGCAAGACCGAGGCCGCGCGCCAGCTCGCCGAGTTCCTCTTCAACAACCAGAAAGCGCTCGTGCGGTTCGACATGTCCGAGTACATGGAGAAGCACGCGGTCTCGAAGCTCATCGGCTCGCCTCCCGGGTATGTCGGGTACGAGGAGGGCGGCCAGCTCACGGAGCGCATCCGGCGCCAGCCCTATTCTGTGATCCTGCTCGACGAGATCGAGAAGGCCCACCCGGACATCGCGAACCTCCTCCTGCAGATCCTCGAGGACGGCCAGCTCACGGACGCGTACGGCAACGTCGTCGACTTCAAAAATACGCTCATCATCATGACCTCGAACGTGGGGACGAAGTACCTCGTCACGGGCAGCCGCATGGGCTTCGGCGACTCGAAAAACGCCCCCGAGAAGCGTGAGATCGAAGAGATGGTGCTCAAGGAGCTGCGGCGCGAGTTCTCGCCGGAGTTCATCAACCGGATCGACGAAATCATCGTCTTCAACTCGCTGGGTCTCCCGGAGCTCCGGGCGATCGGACGCCTCCTCCTCGACGACGTCGCCGAGACGCTGAAGCACCGCGGCCTCAAGCTCGTGGTCGACGAGCCGGCCGTGGACTGGCTCCTCAAGGCCTCGGGCCACGACATGCATTCGGGAGCCCGGCCGCTTCGGCGAACGATCCAGCGGCACGTCGAGGACGCGGTATCGGAATTGCTGATTGGCTCGCGAGAGCCTATCGAGTGTGTCGAAGTGACCGTATCAGGAGACGAACTGAGAGTTCAGGTGCGGGCTCCCGAGCCAATCGGTACAGGCCGGTAACCCGGGTGTCTCTGAAACGTCCGTCCGGCGCTCCCGCCGGGTTCGCCTGCGGCCGATCCGCGCGCGCCATTCCGGCCGGGGCCCTCGCGAGCGCCCTGCTGGCCTTTTTCGCGTGCCAAACGGCGCTCGCCCAATCGCCCTCTCCCACTCCGACGCCGGCCCCGACGCCTTCAGGCGACTCCGTTTTCGGCGGCATCCGGCCGGAATCGCCCCTTTCGGGCACGATGCCGAAACCGGACATGTCCGCGGCTCCGGTCACGGCCCCTGCGCCGGCGGCGCCGGCGGCCGCCAAACCGAAGATCGCCCAGATCGTCGTGCGCGGCGGGAAGACGACCGCCGCCGAGACGGTCGGTTTCTATCTGGGCGTCAAGGCGGGCGATCCCTACGACGACGACCAGGTCAGGCGGAACTTCAGCAAGCTCTGGGACTCGGGCCTCTTCGAGGACGTGACGCTCGAAAAGGAGTCGACTCCCGCCGGCATCGTGCTCGTCGCGATCGTCGTCGAGCGGCCGACCGTCTCGGACCTCGAATTCCGGGGCAACAAGAAGCTGACGACCTCCCAGCTCAAGGACAAGCTCAAGGAGGGAAAGGCGGAGATCCGGGTGGGGGCGCCCGTTTCGCTGCGGGACGTCGCGAAGGCGAAGTCGGTCCTCCTCGAGGCCTACAAGGCCGAGGGATTCCGGTCCGTGGCGATCGACGCGACGACCGAGAACGTCTCCGAGCTGCAACGCCGCATCGTGTTCCTCGTGGACGAGGGCGACAAGATCAAGATCCAGTCGATCAAATTCACGGGCAATACGGTCTTCGGCCAGACGAAGCTCCGGTACTCGATCTCGAAGACGAAGCAGGCGCACTGGTGGCGGTTCTTCGACAGCAAGTCCACGTTCAACCAGGCGGGCTATGAGGAAGACGTCGAGAGCCTCCGCAAGGTCTACCAGAACGCGGGCTACAAGGACGTCGTCATCAAGGACCCGATCCTCGACGTGTTCGTGAGGAACCCCCAGGAAAAGCGCCGCGAGAAGATCAGCCGACGCGTCCGGATCACGATCCCGATCGTCGAGGGCGAGAAGTTCTATTTCGGCAAGGTCACGGTCGAGGGCTCCGTGGTGTTCCGGCCGGAGCAGCTCGAGCGCTTCTTCGGCTACAAGGCGGGGAAGCCGATGAGCCGAGCCGTCATCGCCGACGGAATGAAGTCGATCGACGCCACGTACCGCAGTCGCGGCTACATCTACGTGTTCATGAACCCCGAGAACACCGAGAAGCCGAATCACGTCGTGGACGTCGTTGTGAAAATCACCGAAGGCGACCAGTACCGGCTCGGCCGCGTCGAGTTCACGGGCAACAAGACGACGCGCGACAAGGTATTGAGGCGCGAGCTGCAGGTCTTCGAAGGCGACATCATGGACATGGAGACCTTCAAGAAGAGCCTGTTCAAGGTGACGCAGCTCGGGTACTTCAAAATCGAGGAAGATCCCGATTTCCGGGTCAACCCGGACAAGAAGACGGTCGATGTCTCGATCAAGGGCACGGACACGAACCGCAACGAAGTCCAGTTCGGCGCGGGTTACTCGCAGCTCGACGGCCTGTTCGGGCAGTTCCAATTCAACACGCGGAACTTCCTCGGCCGCGGCGACAACCTCGGCTTCCAGTTCCAGCGCGGCAACCGGTCGAACTTCTTCGACGTCTCGTTCGCCGAGCCGTGGTTCCTCGACCAGCGGATGTCGATCGGCGGCTCGATCTTCAATCGGACCCTGAACTACAGCGACGTCGCCGGCGGCCTCGACCAGAGTAGCAAGGGCGCGACCGTCTCACTCGGCTACGGACTGGGGCTCTTCGACCTCGTCTCGATCTTCTACGGCTACACCGACACGCGGAGCACGTATCAGGTCTACCCGCCGCCTGCCCCCCCCGGCGGCGGCGCCGTCCCGGTCGCGTTCGCGACGTACCTCGGCAAAGTGTCGGCGGTCACCCCCGGCTATCGGTACGACAGCCGGAACGATCCCTTCGACCCGAACCGGGGCACGAAGATTGGCGTCTCGATATCCGTGGCGGGCGGCCCGTTCGGCGGCGACTTCTCGTACTACAAGTTGAGCGCGAACGCGACGCGTTACATCCCGTTCGGCAAGAAGGGCAACTTCGCGTTTAATCTCGACCTCGGACTTCTCAAGGCCTACAGCGGCGAGCAGGACCCCAACGAGGTCACCTCCGACAGCCGGATCCCCCTCTTCGACCGCTACCGCATCGGTGGAGACCGCTCCGTGCGCGGCTTCAAGTACGGTTCCATCTACCCGGTGGACTCCGAGGGCCGGGCCTTCTTCACGAGCTCCGGCGCTCTTCTCGGAGGGAACAGGTTCCTGGTCTTCAATTCCGAGTACGTGTACGCGCTCGCCGGGCCGTTGAAGCTCGCGCTCTTCTTCGACGCTGGAAATACCTGGCTCGAGGGCCAGTCGCTGAACCTCGGCTCGATGCGCACCTCGACCGGCCTCGAAATGCGCGTGTTCCTGCCTATTTTCCAGGCGCCCCTGCGGTTCATCTACGGCATCAACCTCAAGCCGAAAGACCTGAAGGACGCGGCGGGTACGGTCATCCAGACGGAATCCAAGACCGACTTCCAGTTCTCCATTGGGACGACGTTCTAGCCATTTCCAGTATGATCCGCACCTCCGCGGAGACGGCGTCCTCGCGGAGGCCAAAATTAACGAAGGAGTTCCATCCATGAATCGCACCATCACCCTCGCCGCCGGCGCCCTTGCCCTCGGCGTTCTCGCCGCCGGCGCCTCCGCCCAGACACCGGTCGTTGCCGGTGGAAAGATCGGCGTGATCGAGGTCCAGAAGATCGTTCAGGAGTCCGCCGTCGGCAAGGAGAGCCTGGCCCGCGTCCAGAAGGTCCAGCTCGCCAAGCAGGACGACCTCGCCAAGCGCCAGAAGGAGCTCCGGGACATGGAGCAGAAGATCCAGGACCAGGGAAAGTCCCTGTCCGAGGACGCCATGGAAAAGCTCCAGAAGGACTATCAGGCCAAGGCGCTCGACCTGAAGCGCTTCCAGGACGACGCCCAGCGCGAGCTGGAAGAGTCCCAGCGCAAGGAGCTCGGAGATCTCGAGAAACGGATCATGCCCGTGATCAACGAGGTCGCGCGCGAGCAGGGTTACGCCCTCGTGTTCAACAAGTTCAATTCGGGGCTGCTCTTCGCCGATGACAAGTCCGTCGACCTGACTGAAGCCGTCATCACAAAGTTCAACTCGATGATCGCGGCTCCGGCTGCACCGGCCGCGGCGAAGCCCGCCGCACCTGCCGCCGCCAAGCCCGCAGCGCCCGCCGCTCCCAAGTCCGCAGCGCCCGCCGCTCCCAAGAAGTAACCCGGGCGTGGCGTCGTTCTCCGTCGCCGAGGTGGCCGCCGCCTGCGGTGGGCGCGTCGTCGGCGACGGAGACCTTCGGCTCGTCGGCGTCCGCGCCCTGGAGGGCGCGGGTGCCGACGCCCTCTCGTTCGTGAACGAGGAGCGGGCGCTTTCGCGCGCGGCCGCTTCCGCGGCCGGCGCCCTTCTCGCGCGGTCGGCCGCCGCCCTCCCGGGCCGGACCGTGATCGAGGTTTCCGATCCGTCAACCGCGCTCATCAAGATCCTTCGCCTCTTTCATCCCGCGCGGGCCCCGCGGCTCGGCATCCATCCGACGGCCGTCGTCGACGCGGGCGCCTTCGTCGACCCGTCGTCCGAAATCGGGCCCTACGCCGTCGTGGGAGATCTCTCGAGGATCGAGGCGAACGCGATCGTCGGCGCGCACGCCGTGGTCGGAGCCCGGTGCCGGGTGGGCGCGGGTTCGTGGCTGCATCCCCACGTCGTCCTTTACGACGACGTTGTACTGGGCGAGAGGGTCGAGGTCCACAGCGGCGCCGTCCTCGGGGCGGACGGGTTCGGCTATGCGACGACGGACAAAGGTCTCGTCAAGATTCCGCAGGTCGGAGGCGTCACGATCGGCGACGACGTCGAGATCGGTGCAAACTCCTGCGTCGACCGGGCCGCTCTCGAGGCGACGTCGGTCGGCGCGGGCACGAAGATCGACAATCTCGCCCAGATCGGCCACAACGTCACGCTCGGACGGCACGACGTCATCTGCGCGCAGTCCGGGATCGCGGGCTCGGCCGTCCTCGGAGACGGCGTCGTCCTCGGCGGGCAGGTGGGCGTCGCGGGTCACATTACGGTCGGCAACGGCGTCAAGGTGCAGGCGCAAAGCGGCATCGCAAGAGACGTACCGGACGGAGAGGCCCTCCATGGGTCGCCCGCGATCGGCTATCGCGCCTATCAGAAGTCCTACATCGAATTCAGCCGGCTGCCGGAGACGGCGCGCCTCGTGCGCCGTCTGGCCGAGAAAGCGGGCCTCCTCAAGGGAGCACGGGAATGACCGAACAGAGCACGGCCCGCAACATCCTCGAGATCCTGCGGCTCCTGCCGCACCGCTATCCGTTCCTCCTCGTCGACCGGATCCTCGAGATGACCCCGGGGCCGGTCGTCGTGGGCTCGAAGGTCAAGGGCCTCAAGAACGTCTCCGTCAACGAGCCGTTCTTCCAGGGACATTTCCCGGGGAACCCGGTGATGCCCGGCGTCCTCGTCCTCGAGTGCATGGCCCAGGTGGGGGGCTGCCTGTTCTTCGCGGGCGAGGCCGACCCGGAGAAGAAGCTGATGTACCTGTCGGGCGTGGACAAGGCGCGCTTTCGGCGTCCCGTGTTTCCGGGAGACCAGCTCGTCGTGGTCGCCCAGATCGTCCATGTGCGCTCGAACCTCGTGCGGATGAAGGCGGAGGCGCGGGTGGACGGCGCCCTGTGCGCGGAAGCGGAATTCATGAGCAGCCTCGCCGATCGCCCTTCGGCGGTGCGGTGATGGCGATTCACCCGACGGCCATCGTCGATCAGGCGGCCTCCGTTCATCCCACCGCGGAGATCGGGCCCTACGCGATCGTCGGGGCGCGGGTCACGATCGGCGCGCGCACGGTGGTGGGCGCCCACGCCGTTCTCGAAGGCCCGATGACGCTCGGCGAAGACAACCGGGTCTCGGCGCAGGCCGCGCTCGGAGGGCCTCCGCAGGACCTCAAGTACAAGGGGGAGCCCACCACGCTCGTCATCGGGCACCGAAACGCGTTCCGCGAGTTCTGCACGGTGCACCGTGGGACGGTCACGGGGCACGGCACGACGATCATCGGCGACGACAACCTGTTCATGGCCTACTCGCACGTGGCGCACGACTGTGTCATCGGGAGCCGCACGGTCTTCGCGAACGGCGCCTCGCTGGCCGGGCATTGCGTCGTCGAGGACGACGTCGTGCTCGGAGCCTATGCCGGCATGCAGCAGTTCCTGAAGGTGGGCCGGCACGCCTTCGTCGGGGCGTTCTCGGGCATGAACCACAACGTGCTGCCGTTCCTCTGGAGCTCGCCGGACCGCGACGTCAGGGCCTGGAAGGTGAACAGCGTCGGACTCGAGCGCAAGGGCTTCTCGAAGGAGCGCGTGGCGGCCCTGCAGAAGGCCTACCGCATCCTCCACCGCCACCGGCACGACCGGGCCGCCATGATGGCCGCGCTCGAGCCGATCGCGGTCACATCCTTCGACGTGAAGGTGCTTCGCGACTTCATCGCGTCCTCCGAGCAGGGCATTCACGGCGCCTGAGGACCGGGGAAGAGAGCCGGGACTAACTCTTTATCTTCCCCTCGATGACCCTGCAGAGGCGCTTGATCCCTTCCTCGATGACGTCGGGCGCCGCGTAGGAGAAGTTCAGGCGCATCGTCCGCTCGCCGCCGCCGCAGGGATAGAACGCAGCACCGGGGACGAAAGCGACCTTCTCGGCGATCGCCTCGTCGAGGAGCTTCAGCGTGTCGAAGCCCTCCGGGAGCGTCGCCCAGAGGAAAAGCCCGCCGCTCGGCCGCGTCCACCGGACGGCCGGAGGGGCGTGGCGGTCGAGCGCGCGGAGCATCGCGTCGCGGCGTTCGCCATAGACGGTCCGGATCCGGCGCACGTGCTTGTCGAGAAAGCCGCCCTTGGCGACCTCATACGCGACGTACTGGCAGAACGTCGAGGTGTGGAGGTCGGCGCCCTGCTTGATCTGGACGAGCTTCGAGACGACGACCTCGGGCGCGACGACCCACGCGATCCTGAGGCCCGGCGCGAGCGTCTTCGAGAGCGTCGACAGGTAGAGGACGTTGCCCGTAAAGGCGCGCTCGCCGTTCGCGCAGCCGCGCGTCTCGGCGTCGAGCTTCACGAGGGAGGGGAGGTGCTCGCCGTCGTACCGGAGCTGCCCGTACGGATCGTCCTCGACGATCGGGATCCCGTAGTGAGCCGCGCGCTCGACGAGGCGCCGACGGCGGCCCATGCCCAGCGTGACGCCCGCGGGGTTCTGGAAGTTCGGGAGCGCGTAGACGAACTTCGGCCCGCCTCGCAGCTGTTCCTCGAGCGCGTCGACGTCCATCCCGTCGTCGTCGATCGGCACGGGGAGGTAGTCGGCCTGGTAGGCGTTGAATGCCTGCAGGGCGCCGAGGTACGTCGGCGCCTCGGTGAGGACCCGGTCGCCGGGGTTGATGAGGAGCTTCCCGATGAGGTCGAGGGCCTGCTGCGAGCCCGACGTCACGAGCACGTTCTCGGGCTTGACCTCGACGCCGTAGCGGCTCATGTGGCGGACAAGGAGCTCGCGGAGCGGCCGGTAGCCCTCAGTCGTCGTGTACTGGAGGGCCGTCGTCCCGTGGTCTCGGAGGACGCGCTCGGTCGCGGCGCGGATCTCTTCGATGGGGAAGACTTCGGGCGCGGGCAGGCCGCCGGCGAAGGAGATGATGTCGGGCTGCTCCGTGAGCTTGAGGAGCTCGCGGATCATCGAGGCCGTGATGCGCTGCGTTCTTTGGGCGAAACGCTGGTTCCACAGGGTTTCCGGGGCGCGAGCGGACGAGCGCGAGACGGTCCCGTTCGCGATCAGTCCGCCGAGGAGATCCTCACCGGCCGTGGCGATCGACATGGGCACACCCCCGAAGCAAGGGTCGTCCAGGGGCCGCCCGGCCGCCATGATGCGGACTGATCAGTGCGAAACGCCGGCCCTAAACCCCTGTATTCTGTGCTCGTGAAGACTCGCCTGTCCCTGCTTATCGAAGATTCGGATTTTTGCGAAATCGGACGTGCTGCACGCCTGCGCGGGCTGTCCGTGACGGCTTGGGTCCGTCAGGCCGTGCGAGCAGAATTGGAATGCGAACGCGAGCGCGCCGTCGAGGCGAAACTCGAAGCCGTGCGCCGCGCTGTGAAGCACTCGGGCCCGACAGGGGACATCCAGCAAATGCTCGCCGAGATCGGGTCGAGGTAGCAGGCGGCGGGGATTCCCTAGAAGGGTGAGTGCGGTCGCGGCAACACTCACCGATCAAGGGCATCGGAAGGGCACAGCGCCCGCTCAACCTCTAAGAAAACCCCGTTCTCCTTTCGGCTACTCCTCGACGACCTCCACCTTGCGGTGCTTCGCGCGCTCGGCGATGAGCTTCTCCTGGAGGGGGCGCGGGACCTCCTCGTAGTGGCCCATTTCCATGTGGAACGAGCCGCGCCCCTGCGTGATGGCCCGGAGGATCGACCCGTACGAGATCATCTCGGCGAGCGGCGCTTCGGCGCGGATGATGGAGTCGTCGCCCTCCTGGTCCATGCCGGCGGGGCGTCCGCGACGCGACGTGAGGTCGCCCATCAGATCGCCCATGTACTCCTGGGGGGCCCGGATCGCGATTTTCATGATCGGCTCGAGGATGGTCGGCCTCGCCCTCTCCATGGCGTCCTTGTACGCGAGCGAGCCGGCGATCTTGAACGCCATTTCCGAAGAGTCGACGTCGTGGTACTGCCCGTCATAGAGCTCGACCCGGAAGTCGACCATCGGGAAGCCGGCGAGGAAGCCGCGCTTCCTCACGTCCTGGATGCCCTTCTCCACGGCGGGCACGTAGTTGCGCGGAATCGAGCCGCCGTAGAGGTCATCGACGAACTGGAAATCCTCGCCGCGCGCGAGGGGTTTGATGCGAATCTTGCAGTCCGCGAACTGGCCGTGGCCGCCCGTCTGTTTCTTGTGGCGGCCGTGCCCTTCGGCCGGACGCGTGATCGTCTCCCGGTACGGAACCTTGGGCGGGTGGAGGATGACCTCGACCCCGCTCTTTCTCTTCATGCGCGCGATGGCGATCTCGACGTGGAGCTGTCCGGCGCCCGCGAGGAGGAAGTCTTGCGTGTCCATGTCGCGCGAGAAGTGGAGGGACGGGTCTTCCTCGATGAGCTTGTGGAGCGCGACGGAGATCTTGTCCTCGTCGCCCTTGGACTTCGGCTCGATCGCGAAGGCGATCGCGGGCTCCGGAATTGACGGTGGCGCGAAGACGAAGGGCTTCTCTTTCAGGGAGAGGGAGTCCCCGGTGAGCGTCTCCTTGAGCTTCGCGACGCCTCCGATGTCACCGGCGGGAATCTCGGGCACGTTCTGCATCGCCTTGCCGAGCGGCGAGAAAACCTGCCCGAAGCGCTCGGACGTCTCGCGCGTCGGATTCGAATACGTCCCGTCGCTCTTGAACGTGCCCGAGACGACACGGAAGAGCGTCAGGCGCCCCGCGTAGGGGTCGGAGATCGTCTTGAAAACGAACGCCGCCGGCGGGCCGGACGGATCGGCGGCGAGGGCCTCGCTCGCTCCGGCCTTGTTGAGGGCGACCGTCTGGAAGGAGTCGGCGGTCGGGAGCAGGTCGACGATCTCGTCGAGGAGCTTCTCGACGCCCGTCTCGTGGTCTCCGCTTGCCGTGAACAGGACGGGCGTGATTTTTCGATCGCGGATCGCCTTCGTGAGGGCGGGTTTCATCTGTTCCTCGGAGAGGTTGCCCTGCGCGAAGAACGTTTCCATGAGCTTGTCATCGCCTTCGGCCACCATCTCGACGAGCGCTTCGTGCAGGGTCGCCGCGTCCTTCGCGAACTCGTCCGGAACGGGACCCGGGGACGTCTTCCCGGCGGCGTCCGTCAGATAGCCCTGCATCGCGACGAGGTCGATGACCCCCCGAAACGACTTTTCGCGCCCGATGGGCGCCTCGATGCAGACACAGGTGCGGCCGAACTTCCGGGCGAGCTGCTCCATCACGCGGCCGCCGTCCGCGTTCTCGCGGTCCATCCGGTTGACGATCACGAGGCGCGGGAGGCCGAGCTCGTCGCACAGCTTCCAGGCTTTCTCGGTCTGGACCTGGACTCCGGCGACGGCGTCCACGACGAGGAGCGCGGCATCGGCCGCCTTCAGGCCGCAGATCATTTCCGACACGAAGATGCCATAGCCGGGCGTGTCGATGAGGTTGACCTTCTTCTTCTTCCACTCGAGCGATGCGACCGCGAGCGAGATCGAGATCTTCCGTTCGATCTCCTCCGGGTCGAAATCGGTCGTCGTGTTGCCTTCCTCCACGCGTCCGAAGCGCGGCGTCGCGCCGGCCTCGTGCAGGAGAGCGGAAACAAGCGTCGTCTTGCCGACGCCGTTGTGCCCGACGACGGCGACGTTGTGGATGGCGGAAGCGGGGTAAACCTTCATTCGGTGACCCTCCGGAATTTAGTTTCGGGGTGGGAATTATAGGCGGGCCGCGCGATCTGCGGCTGCTAGAATTTCGGCCTCCCGGGGAGTGTCCCCGGGTGACCTGCGCGACGGCGCAGGCACGGAGGTCGTCTGCCACCCGAACCGGGGTCCCCCCGCCTGCCCAGGAAGTTCGCGCGTTACGAGGTCGAGCGCGAGCTCGGCAAGGGCGCGATGGGCGTCGTGTTTCTCGGACGCGATCCCGTCATTGGCCGGCGTGTCGCGCTGAAGACGATCCGGGCCACCGGCGAAGACGATTCGGAGACCCGCGAGTTCACGGAGCGCTTCCTGCGAGAGGCGCAGGCGGCGGGAACGCTGTCCCACCCGAACATCGTGACGATCCACGACGTCGGCGAGGAGGTCGAGACCGGGACGTCCTTCATCGCGATGGAGTACGTCGAGGGCAAGAATCTCAAGCAGCTCCTGAAGGACAAGGTCTCGTTCTCGTACGACCGGATCGCCGAGATCGTGACGAACGTCGGGGACGCCCTCGACTACGCGCACCGCCGCGGCATCGTGCATCGCGACGTGAAGCCGGCCAACATCATCCTCACGAACGACGGCACCGTGAAGATCACGGACTTCGGGATCGCGAAGATCAACAGCTCGAGCCTGACGGCGACCGGGCAGTTCCTCGGGACGCCGAACTACATGTCGCCAGAGCAGGTGACCGGCGAGGTCGTGGACGGGCGCAGCGATCTCTTCTCGCTCGGCATCGTCCTGTACGAGCTCCTCACGAAGAAGAAGCCGTTCGCCGGCGACAACCTCACCTCGATCTCGTACAAGATCGTCCACGAGGAATACCCGCCTCCGCAGACGTACGACGCCGCGATCCCGGCCGAGTTCAACCCGATACTGGCGCGCGCGCTCGCGAAGGATCCCGCCGCCCGGTTTCAGAGCGGGAAGGACTTCGTCCAGGCGCTCTCCGAGTTCCGGGCGCGGAACGCCGAGATGGAGATGCTGAAGGACCTGGGCGAGATGGTCGCGCAGGCCGAGCGGCTCGGTCCGGTCTCCACCGTGGAGTCCCAGAAGAGCCGCCCGTTCTCGAGGTCGAAGACGCCGATTCCGTCCGGCCCGCTCGCGCGACCGGCAGCGCCGGGCCTCCTCGGTGGCGGGAACACGACGCTCGAGGATCTCGCCCGGCGCGGGCGGAGCGACCTCGATCCGTCGCTCGCGGCGATACCGAGCCCGGCTCACGGGACCTTTGGCTCGGGCCCGGATTGGAGTCTGGACACGGACGCCCTCAAGCCGAACTCGGTGAATGGGCGCGAGGAGGATGAGGCGTATGAGCCCCCGCCCTCTTCGCCGGGCACTCTCATCTCCGAGGTGCAGCGCGGTGTGAAGCCGGCGACGGACCGGGACAGCGGACGCATCGGGCCGCCCGAGCGTCCGGCGGATCCGCCGACGGCCGCCACGGTCGTGAAAGAGAGCGCGGGCGACCCGCTTTCCCAGCTCACGGAGCGAATTCATACGATCCCGTCGCCGGCGGGTTCCGCGCCGAAGGAGCCCATTCGGGAAGCGCCTCCCGCGGTCACCGTCGTGTCCTCTCCACCCGCCCGGACGCTTCCGCCGCCCCAGACGCCCGGCTCGGTCGTCCCGCTGCCGGCCGGGGGCGCGCTGCAACCGCCCGTGTCGCCGATGCGGCCCCCGGCGCGACCCGGAGCGCCGGTCCTGGCCGCGATCCCGCCCGTGCGCCCCGCCGCGGGTCCGGCCGGGCCGCCCTCGCGGCCGCTCGTGAGCCGGCCCGGCGCGACGACCGCCCCCAAAAGAATGCCCGACGTCCTCAAGCGCGAGGTCAACCGCCGTTTCGTCTTCCTGACGGTGGGCGTCGTGGTTCTCATCGCCGCCGTGGTCGTGGGCCTCCTCCTCCAGCGCAGTTGCGCCATCGCGGGCGGGGCTCCGGACGAAACCGTGGAACGGGACACGCTGGCCCGGAAGAAGCTTCTCGAGGACGGCACGCGCGCGCTGGCCGAGGGCCGCCCGGCGGAGGCGCGGGCCGCCTTCCTCGATCTCGTGCGACAGGCGCCAGCGTCCGCGGCCGCCCGCGCGGCTCTCGAAAAGGCCGAGGCGGCGCTCGCGAAAAAGGACGACCAGGACCGCCGCCTCGCGGAAGCCGGCGCGCGCCTCAAGGTCGCGCACGAGGCCCGCGAAGCGAACGACTTCCCGCGCGTCGTCGTGGAGGCGGACGCGATCCTCGCCCTCGTCCCCGACTCGGCGGAAGCGCGGGAACTCAAGGCGGCCGCCCTCGCGGAAATCGCCAAGCAGGGACGCGGGGCCCGGAAGAAGGCCGGGGATCAGATCCGCTCGATGAAGTCGGCCGCGAAACCCGTGGCCCCGCCGACAGCCGCTCCCGAGCCGGCGGTCATGGCGCCCCGGATCGAGACGCCGGCTTCGCCGGCCGGGCCGACACCCGCTCGCGTCCGGCTGCGCATCGCCGTGACGGTCCCGGCGCCTCAGGGCTACGTGATGGTGCGCCGCAACGACGTCGAGATCTTCCGGCGCACCTTCGATTTCGGGCGGAAGTCGGGCGGCGGAAATATCGACGGCGAGATCGAAGTGCCGTCGGGACCGGCCGAGTTCAAGGCCTGGGTCATCGCCACGGATCGCAGCGTCAACCAGTACAAGGTCGTCCCTCTCACGCTCGGCGGCGACGGCCGGACACTGGCGCTCGACGTGGACGCCTCGAAGAACCTGACCGTCACTCTGCGCTAGGCTCTGCTCATGCGCCGCCGCCTCGCGTCCGGCCTCGCTCTTCTCGTGTCCGTGCCGGTCGTCCTGTCCGCCAGGGGCAGGCTGGCCTCGGCGTCCGCTCCCTTCGGCGAGGCGCCGACCGCGCACTCGCGGCTCGGCGCCGTCGCGTCCGCGACGCCGGAGGCGACGGCGGCCGGCGCGGCGGTCCTCGCGGCGGGCGGCAACGCCGTGGACGCGGCGGTCACGACCGCGTTCGCCCTCGCCGTGACGTACCCGCCCGCCGGGAACCTCGCGGGCGGCGGCTTCGCTGTCGGCAGGACGCCGGGCGGCGAGCTCTGGGCGCTCGACTTTCGCGAGACCGCGCCCGCGGGCACGTGGCGGAACAGCTTCCTCGGTCCGGACGGGAGGGCGCGCCGCGGCGCCTCGACGCGCGGCGGTCTCGCGGTCGCGACGCCGGGCACGGTGCGCGGCCTCGAGGCGCTTCACCGGCGCTACGGGAAGCTCCCGTGGGCCCGCCTCATCGCGCCCGCCGCGCGCCTCGCGCGCGACGGCTTCCGCGTCCCGCCGGGCCTCGCGAAAATCTTCTCGGCGTACGCCGGGGACCTCGCGCGAGACCCCGCTGCCTCTGTGCTCTTCGCGCCGGGGGGCGTCCCGCTGGCGGCCGGTGCACTCCTCGTGCAGGAGGACCTCGCGCGCACGCTCGAGACGATCGCCGCGCAGGGCGCCGACGGCTTCCACCGCGGCGCGGTCGCGCGCCGGGTCGCGGCCTTCGTGCAGGCGACGGGCGGCGTCCTCACGGAGGAGGACCTCGCGGGCTATCGGCCCGAGTGGCGGCCGCCGTTCGTCTTCGACGACGGGCGCTTCCGCCTCGTCACGATGCCGCTGCCGTCGTCCGGGGGCTTCCTCCTCGCCTCGATCCTCGGGCAGCTCCGGTTCGTTCGCGGCGCGATCGACGACCGGGACGCGCCGGAGACGCTCCACCTCGTCGCCGAGGCCGAGCGCCGGGCGTACGCGGACCGCAACCGCTTCCTCGGCGATCCGACCTGCGTCGACGTCCCGCTCGCGGCGCTTCTCGCCCCCGCGCGGCTCGCAGCGCTCGGTTTTTCGATCGACCCCGCGCGCGCGACGCCCTCATCGTCGATAGTGGGCGGGGCCTGGCCGCGCGAGCCCGACCAGACGACGCACTACGTGACGGCGACGGCCGACGGCGGCGCCGTCGCCGTCACGTACACGCTCAACGACACGCTCGGGAACCGCACGGTCGTGCCGGGCGTCGGCGTCCTCCTGAACAACGAGATGGACGACTTCGCCGTGGAGCCCGGCGCCGCGAACGCCTATGGCCTCGTCCAGGGCGAGTCGAACGCCGTTCGCGCGGGAGCCCGGCCGCTCTCGTCCATGACGCCGCTCGTCGTCCTCGAGGACGGCCGCCCACGCCTCGTCCTCGGCTCGCCGGGGGGTGGCGTCATCCCGACGACGGTTCTGCAGGTCTACCTGAACGCGGCGCGCCGCGGCGAGCCGCTCGGCGAAGCGGTCGCCGCGCGAAGGTTCCACCACCAGCACCTGCCGGACCGCATCGAGCTCGAGGGCGGCGCGTTTCCCGAGGACGTGAAGGCGACCCTCCGCGCGAAGGGCCATGCCCTCGACGAGCGCGGCACGCTCTACACGGGTGGAACGCTCGGGCGCGTCCACGCGATCGCGTTCGAGAAGGACGGCTCGCTCACGGCGGCCGCCGACCCGCGCGGCTACGGCGCAGCAGCAGGACCGTAGGGGACGGAGCCCCTTTTCGCCGGAGGGGGCGGGATGGTATCGTCCGCCCTCCTCGGGGCGTAGCGCAGCCTGGTAGCGCACACGGTTCGGGACCGTGGGGTCGGAGGTTCGAATCCTCTCGCCCCGACCATTCCTCGCCTCTCGGCCCCGCTTCCCGCGCGGGGCCTTTTTCTTTTCCGGGGGTGGCGGCCTAAGATCTGGCGCCATGCCGCGCAAGGAACTTCCCGGAGCGCGGGGCGGCGGAACCGCCCTGCGACGCGCCCCCTCGGCGCACGTCGAGACGAAGCGCAAGGCCAAGCGCGCGCGGATCCTCGAAAGCGCGGTCCGGAGCTTCGCGGCGAAGGGGTTCTACGGCACGTCCATGGACGACATCGCCGAGGAGCTCCTCCTGACGCGTGGAAGCCTCTACTACTACTTTCGCGACAAGGAAGAGATTCTCGCCCTCTGCCACGAGACCGCCATGGAGGCGATGCTCGACGTGACGGAGCGCGTGCGCGCCTCGGCGCTCCCGCCCGATCAGGCGCTCCGGCGCATCATCGTCGAGCATGCGCGCGTCATGGTGGACAAGTTTCACGGGACCGCCCTGGCGCTCCAGTTCGACGCCCTGGACGCGCGGCGCCGCGCCATCGTCGTGGGCGTCCGCGATGCGTACGAGAACAGCCTGCGCGCCGTGATCGCCGAGGGCGTCGAGCAGAGAGTCTTCCGCCCGGTCGACCCGAAGCTGGCGGCGTTCGCGATCCTGGGCGCGATGAACTGGATGGCCCGCTGGTACCGCGCGGGCGGCGGAGCCTCCGCGGACGAGATCGGCGAGGAGTTCGCGGGGATCTTCCTCGAAGGCCTGCGCGCCCACGCCGGCACCTGAGCCATTTACACCTATGTTCAGCGGTCGGTGATCTCGAGGATCCCGAGCAACGTCTCGGCCTTTTCGGGCGCGCCCGGAGCCTTGAGAAGCACGGCGTACGAGCCCGCTGGTGGCACACCCGGAGGCAGGAGAAGCGATACGTCCCCTTCTTCCATTTCCTTCGAAGGGAAGGCGGCCGATTCCCAGGCCACCCTTTTCCCGTCGAGGAGGGCCACGCTCAGGGTCGACGTCGTTCGGCCCGCCAGCCATCGGGGAAAGCTGAGAAGAATTGCCCCACCCGCCGCCCGCCTGAGGGTCGTGATCGCGGGGCCCGCACTCCGCTCTCCTCCGAGCAGGACGGTCTGGGCCAGAGGCACGACGCCCGCGTGGACGGCGGGATCGGCAGCGCGCGCGGGGCGCGCCGCCAGTTCGAGGCGCGCACGCGTGAGGTCGCTCTTGAGTCGCAGCGCCGAGAGGAAGGCGGCCACGAGGAGCAGTGCCATGAGCCCGAAGGCCACTCCCATCCCGGAGCGGCCCGGGAAAAGGCGCGCGTCGCCGGCGAGCGCCTCCGGACGATCGGAGAAGAGACCCGAAGCGCCGATTTTCAGCTTGAGCCGGCTCGTAGTCTCGACCCTGTCCTTGTAGTACGGCGTTGCGAGCAGCGAATCTTCGAAGAGGCGCCGCTCCGCCGCGCTCAGCCGGCCGAGGACGTAGTCGGAGACGAGCGCGTCCTCTTCCGCCTCAATCCGGTCGAGGAGGGTGTCGTCTTGAAAGTAGGCTTCCTCGAACCGGCCCCGCGCCGTGTCGGGCATGCGGCGCAGCAGGTAGTCGCGAATTTCCTCGAGGCCGGGGGCCAGAGCGCTCACGAATGGGCGCTCACGGGAGGGAGTCCGGTCCCGGAGGTGGCGGTGCGCCGTCGCGCGCCGCCTTGTCGCGGTCCATGCGCTTCTTGAGCTCGCGCTTGGCACGATAGACGCGCATGTCGATGGCGTCCGTCGAGATCCCTTCCTCGCGGGCGATCGTTCGCGACGGCACCTCCTCCACGAACCGCTTGAGGAGAAGGCTCTTCATGCGCTCGGGCAGGAGATCGAGCGCCCGTCGGAATCGAACGGCCTGGCTCGAGGCCAGGGCCTCGGTGAGGGGATCTTCGCCTCCGGCGAGATCGATGGCGCCCGAGAGGCCGTCGTGGGCGTGGGCCTTCGCTACCCGCCGGCAGTATTCGAAGAAGACGTTCTTGGCGACCCCGAGCGAAAACGCCTCAGGCGAATCGAGAAGCTCGCCACGCGAGAGCCTCTGGAGGACGCGCAGAAGGGTTTCCTGCGCGAGGTCGCGGGCGTCATCTTCGGTGCGCACGCCACGGGACAGGAAAAAACGACGCAACTTCTCCGGCAGTCTCCCAATCTCGGTCTCGAACGGGTCGGAAAAGCGGGTCGGATCCATCACGGCCCGGTTCGTCGGGAAGCGTCGTGCCCCATGCCTCCAATTCTAGTCCCTCAGGGCTCCCTGCCGCGTGCCCTGCGTCACGAAAAGAAAATGCTTGACGCGCGGCGCAAATGAATGAATATTCACAGCTGTGAATAGTCATTCGATGGGGCTCCGCCGCCGCGACGAGATCCTCAGGGTCATCCGCGACGGCGCCGTGCACTCGCAAGAGGAGTTGCAGCATCGCCTCGCGCGCCGCGGCATCGACGTGGCGCAGCCCACTCTCTCCCGGGACCTCAAGGACCTCGGCCTCGCGAAGACGGCTGCGGGATATATCGATCCGGGTGGCGACCCGAAGGCGGGGGATGCGGAGCTTCAGACCCGCCGTGAGGAGCGCCTCGAGCGCGCGCTCCGCGAGTGGGTACTGGGCGTGAAGGCGGCGGGCAACCTCGTCGTCGTCAAGACGCCGCCCGCGGCGGCCCACCCGGTGGCGCGCGCCCTGGACGAGGCCGCGCTCGAAGGGGTCGTCGGGACGATCGCCGGCGACGACACGATCTTCCTCGCGGCGGCCACGGTCGCGGCCGCCCAGCGGCTGGCGCGCCGCCTCGAGCCGGGCCTCGCCATGGGGCGCGCCCGTCGGGGGCGCGGTTGACCGAGCGAAAGTTGGAGCGAAAGACGAGGGTCGCGGTCCTCGGAGCGACGGGGTACTCCGGGGCGGAACTGTGCGTGCTGCTCGCGCGGCACCCCCACGCCGAGATCGTGTCCCTGTTCTTTTCCGGGAAGAAAGACTCTCGCGCGGTTCCGTTCGCGCGGCTGCACCCGCTTCTCGGGGGGGCGGCCGGGCCGGATGCCGAGCCTTTCTTCGAGGGGCGCCTCGACGCCAGCCGGCCCGACGTCGTCTTCCTTGCGACGCCGAACGAGACGTCGGCTGGACTCGCGCCGAAGATCCTCGAGTCGGGCGCGAAGGTCATAGACATTTCGGGGGCATTCCGCCTCCGAGAGGCGGCGGACTACCCGAAATGGTACGGGTTCGAACACCCGGCGCCGGGCCTTCTCGCCGAGGCGGTCTACGGCCTCACGGAGTGGTGCGGCCCGGAGCTGGCGGGCGCGCGTCTCGTCGCGAACCCGGGGTGCTACCCGACGTCGGTCCTCCTCGCGCTCAAGCCCGTGCTCCCTCTGCTCGCCTCTGGCGAGGCGGTTGTTTGCGACAGCAAGAGCGGCGTTTCGGGAGCGGGGAAGAAGAGCGACGTCGCGTACTCCTTCGGTGAGCTCGACGGCAACTTCAAGGCGTACGGCGTCGGCGTCCACCGGCACGAACCGGAGATGCGGCAGGAACTGGGCCTTTCCCCGGAGGCGCCGTTCGTGTTCGTGCCGCATCTCCTTCCGACGGTTCGCGGCCTCCTCTCGACCCTTCACGTCGCGTTCGCGAAACCCCAGACGGCCGAGGCCCTGGCGGCCGCATTTGCGCGGGCGTACCCGGCGGCACCATTCGTGCGGGTGCGTCCGGCGGGCGAGCTGCCTGAATTGCGCGACGTCGTCGGGACGCCGCGCGCCGAGATCGGTTTCGCGCTCCTTCAGGGCGGGCGGCGCGGGGTCCTCGTCTCGGTCATCGACAACCTGCTCAAGGGAGCGGCCTCCCAGGCCGTGCAGAACATGAACCGGGTATTCGGCCATCCGGAGACGGAGGGCCTTTCGTGAGCGCGACGCATACCGGGCGTCCCGTGGTCGTCAAGCTGGGCGGGAGCCTCCTCGAGGACCCCGCGCTCCGCGAGCGCGCGCTCGCCGCGATCGCGGCGCGCTGGACCGCCGGGCAGCGCATCGTCGTCGTGCACGGCGGCGGCAAGCGGATCGACGCGTCGCTGCAAGCGCTCAAGATTCCGAAAAAGACGTACCGCGGGCTCCGGATCACGGATCCCGAGACGCTCGACGTCGTCGTCTCGATTCTGTCGGGCCTCGTGAACAAGTCGCTCGTCGCCGAGTTCCGCTCTCTCGGCGTCACGTCGGCGGGCCTCTCGGGCGCGGACGGGGAGACCCTGTGGGCCGAATTCCATCCCCGCATCGACGGCGTGGACTTCGGATTCGTCGGCCGGGTCACCTTCTCGAACCCGAAGCTCATCAGCGCCATTCTGGGTGCCGACCTCCTCCCGATCGTGGCGTCCGTCGCGCTCGGGCGGGAGGGCACTCTCCTCAACGTCAACGCCGACTCCGCCGCTTCCGCGCTCGCGGTCGCTCTTCGCGCCGAGAGACTCGTTTTCCTCACGGACGTCGAAGGCCTCCTCGACGCAGAGGGGAAGCTCGTGACCGAGCTCGACCCGGATTCCGCATGGGCGCTCCTGTCGTCCGGCGCCGTGGGCGGCGGCATGCGCCCGAAGCTCGTCGCCTGCCTCGAGGCCGTGAAGGCGGGCGTTTCCCAGGTCGTCATCGTCGGACCGAATGGCCACGCCTCGGCTCTCGCCGAGGGCATTGGAGGAACCCGCCTTGCCTCAGCCGCCGCCTGAAGCCCCGTCTCTCGTCGAAAAGCGCGATGCCGACAACATCCTCGGCACATACAAGCGCACTCCCTTTCACCCGCTCTCCGGCAAGGGCGCGAAGCTCGTCGACGCGGACGGGAAGGTCTACTGGGACCTTCTCGCCGGCATCGCCGTGAACGCGCTCGGCCACCGCCATCCGCGCCTCGTGAAGGCGCTCCGTGAGGAGGCGAATCAACTCCTCCACGTCTCGAACCTCTTCTTCCACCCGGCGCAGGGCCTTCTCGCCGAGCGCCTCACGCACCTCTCCGGGATGCCTCGCGTCTTCTTCTGCAACAGCGGCACCGAGGCGATCGAAGCCGCCGTCAAGTTCACGCGTCTCGCGGCGCCCGGCCGGAGCCGGATGATCGCGCTCGAGGGCGGTTTTCACGGGCGCACGATGGGCGCGCTCGCCCTGACGGGAAACGAGGGCTATCGGACGCCGTTCCTGCCGCTCGTGGGCGAAACGGTCTTCCTCCCGCCCAACGACGTCGCCGCTCTCGAGCGCGCCGTCACGCCCGAGACGGCAGCGATCTTCCTGGAACCGATCCTGGGCGAGGGCGGGATCGTGCCGCTCACGCCCGAATACGTGAAGGCTGCGCGCGAGGCGGCCGACCGCGTGGGCGCGGCGCTCGTCTTCGACGAGATCCAGTCCGGCCTCGGGCGCACGGGGCACCTCTTCGTCTTTCAGGAGCTCGGCGTCGTGCCCGACCTCGTGACGCTTGCCAAGCCCATCGGAGGCGGCCTGCCGCTCGGCGTCGTCCTCGTCGGAGAGCGGATCGCGCCGCTCGTGAAGCCCGGGCATCACGGCACTACGTTCGGCGGCAATCCAATCGCGTGCCGGCTGGGCCTCGAAACGCTCGCCGAGATCGTGGACGGCGGGTATCTCGAGAAGAACCGCGCCATGGGCGAATGGTTCGGGAAGAAACTCAGGAGCGCGAAGAAGCGCAGCAAGGGCGCGATCGTCGACGTGCGGGGCCGCGGCCTCATGTGGGGCGTGGAGCTCTCACGCGACGCCGCCGAGGTGCAGAAGGCGCTCCTCGCGAAGGGCTTCGTCGTCGGGACGTCGCGGACGAAGGTCCTTCGCCTGCTGCCCCCGTACGTGGTGCCCCGTCCGGCGCTGTCCGGATTCATCAAAGCGCTCGAGGAGATCCTCCGCGAGGCGCCGAAGGAGAAAGTCTCGTGAAGCCGAAGATCAAGAAGGCCGCACTCGCCTACTCGGGCGGACTCGACACGTCCGTCATCATCCCCTGGCTGAAGGAGAACTACGGATGCGAGGTGGTCGCCGTCGCGGTCGACGTCGGCCAGGCCGAGGAGACCGCGGGTCTCGAGGAGAAGGCGAGGAAGACCGGCGCGTCGGAGTTCTTCCTCATCGACGCGAAGGACGAGTTCGCGCGCGATTACCTTTTTCCGGTGCTGAAGGCCGGCGCCACCTACGAGCACGACTACCTGCTCGGGACGGCGACCGCGCGTCCCCTCATCGCCAAGAAGCAGGTCGAAGTCGCGCTCGCGACGGGGTGCGACGCCTTCGCGCACGGCTGCACCGGAAAGGGCAACGACCAGGTCCGGTTCGAGCTCGCCTACATGGCGCTCGCGCCGGAGCTCGCGATCATCGCGCCCTGGCGCGAGTGGGACATCCAGTCGCGCGAGGACGCCATCGATTACGCCGCGGCACGCGGCATACCCGTCTCCGCCACGAAGAAGGATTCCTACTCGCGCGACCGCAACCTCTGGCACATTTCCCACGAAGGCGGCCCGCTGGAAGAGCCGGGCTTCGAGCCCGAGGCCTCGATGTTCAAGCTGACGGTGGACCCCGAGAAGGCTCCCGACACTCCGGAGCGCGTGACGATCTCCTTCGCGGCGGGGCTGCCGGTCGCGGTGAACGGCGAGAAGCTCGCGCCGGTGGCGCTCATCCAGAAGCTCAACGAGATCGGTGGCCGGCACGGCGTCGGTCGCATGGACATCGTCGAGAACCGGCTGATCGGAATCAAGTCGCGCGGCGTCTACGAGACGCCGGGCGGCACGCTCCTCGTCATGGCGCTCCGCGCCCTCGAGACGCTCACGCTCGACCGCGACAGCGTCCACGAGAAGGAAAAGCTCGCCGCCCGGTATGCCGAGCTCGTCTACTTCGGCCAGTGGTTCTCGCCGCTCCGCGAGGCGCTGGACGCGTTCATGAACGCGCTGATGCCGACCGTGACCGGCGACGTCACGCTCAAGCTCTTCAAGGGCTCTTCGTCCGTCGTCGGCCGCACGTCGCCCCACGCGCTCTATTCGGCGCACCTCGCGTCGTTCGACATGCGCGGCTACACGCCGGCCGACGCGACCGGATTCATCCGCCTCTTCGGCCTGCCCACGAAGGGCCGCCTGCGCCTGAAGGCCGGAACCACGTATCAGGCCGTTGTCGGCGGGGAGGGGTGAGGCGTTGACCCGTCGCCAGCTCTGGGGAGGCCGCTTCTCCGAGCCCCCCGCGCAATCCCTCCGCGCCTTCAACGACTCGTTCGGGTTCGACCGCGCGCTCCTCGCCGAAGACCTGCGCGGCTCGATCGCCTGGGCCGAGGCTCTCGGCGCCGCGGACGTGCTGCCTCCGGGAGACGTCAAGAAGCTCGTGGCCGGCCTCGAGGAGATCGGCGTCGAGGTCGCGAAGACGGGCGTGCCGCACGACGCGGACGACGAGGACGTGCACTCTTTCGTCGAGGCCCGCCTCGCCGCCAAGGTGGGCCCGCTCGCCGGAAAGCTGCACACGGGGCGCTCGCGGAACGACCAGGTCGCGACCGACTTCCGCCTGTACGTCAAGGACGCCCTCGCCGAGGGCGCGGCCTCCGCGCGCTCCCTCGGGCTCGCGCTCGCGCGGCGCGCGGAAGCCGAGGCCGCGACACCCATGCCGGGCTACACGCACCTGAAGCGCGCCGAGCCCGTCACGTTCGGCCACTGGTGCCTCGCCTACGTGGAGATGCTGCGGCGCGACGCGAGCCGCTTCGACAATGCGGCGTCGCGCGCGGACGAATGCCCGCTCGGCTCCGGCGCGCTCTCGGGCACGCCTCTCCCGATCGATCGCGAGGCGCTTGCCCGGAGCCTCGGCTTCCTCCGCCCCACGGCGAATTCGCTCGACGCCGTGTCCGACCGCGACGCGGCAGCGGAATTTCTCTTCGCCGCGACGCTCCTCCTCATTCACCTCTCGCGGCTCGGGGAGGATCTCATCGCCTTCACGTCGGACGAATTCGCCTTCGCCGCGCTTCCGGACGCCCTCGCGACGGGCTCCTCGCGGATGCCGCAGAAGAAGAATCCGGACGTCCTCGAGCTCGCCCGCGGACATGCCGGCCGCGCGATCGGCGAACTGACCGGGCTCCTCGCGCTGCTCAAGGGACTGCCGCTCGCATACGACAAGGACCTCCAACTCGACAAGGAGCCGGTGTTCCGCGTGCGCGGCGTCCTCGCCGTCGCCCTGCCCGCGCTCACGGGCCTCGTCGAGGGTCTCCTTCTCGACCGCGAACGGATGGCGCTCGCGGCCTCGGACGATCGCCTGCTCGCGACCGAGCTCGCCGACGCGCTCGCGAACAGGGGTATGCCCTTCCGCGAAGCGCACGAGGTCGTCGGCCGCCGCATCGCGGAAGCCGAGGCGCTGGGCGCGACGCTGGCGGCTCTCGGGCCCTCGCAGGAAATCACGGCCCAGGACCTTCAGGCGCTCGACGTGCGGCGCGCCCTCGCGAAGCGGGACACCACGGGCGGCACCGCGCCGCGGCAGGTGGCCCGCGCGGCCAAGGCCGCCGTGAGGCGGCTCCAAGGAGGCGCGTCGTGAGGCTTCCGAAGGGCTTCCTCGCATCCGGGGTCCGCGCGGGCATTCGCAGGAAGCGCCCGGACCTCGCCCTCCTCGTCGCCGCGAAGGGCGCGAACGCAGCCGCGCTGTTCACGAAGAATCAGTTCCAGGCGGCGCCCGTCGTCCTCGGCGCCGCGGACCTGAAGCGGAGCGGCGGCCGGGTGCGCGCCGTCGTCGTGAACGCGGGCTGCGCGAATGCGATCACGGGCCGGCCCGGGATGGAAGCGGCGCGCCGGGTGCGCGACCGCGCGGCCGCCCTCCTCGGATTCCCGAAGGAAGAGGTCCTCGTCTCGTCCACGGGCGTCATCGGGGTCGTCCTGCCGGACGCGAAGATCCGCGCCGCGCTTCCCGATGCGAAGGCCCGCCTGTCGGCCTCGGGCGTCGAGGCCGCGTCGCACGCGATCCTCACGACCGATGTCGGCCCGAAGGTGGCGCAGGCGTCGTTCACCCTCGGCGGCCGGCGAGGCCGTGTCGTGGGTGTCGCGAAGGGCGCGGGCATGATTCACCCGAACATGGCGACGATGCTCGCGTTCCTCATGACGGATGCGGCGGCGAGCCCCGCCTATCTCAAGGCGGCGCTCCGGGAGGCCGCGGACGTGAGCTTCAACGCGATCTCCGTCGACGGCGACACATCCACGAACGACACGCTCCTCGTGATGGCCTCGGGCGAGATGGGCGGGCGCGAGCTCCGGAAGCCGCCCGAGGGCGCCGCGTTCCGCGCGGCCCTCACGAAGGTCTGCCGCGCGCTCGCGTGGATGATGGTGCGCGATGGCGAAGGGGCGACGCGGGTCCTCGAGATCTCGATCGTCGGCGCGCGTACCGAAATCGAAGCGAAGGCGGCCGCGCACGCGGTGGCGACGTCGCCCCTCGTGAAGACCGCTCTCCATGGCGGCGACCCGAACTGGGGCCGTATCCTCGCGGCGGTTGGACGGAGCGGCGCGCGCCTGTCGCCGAAGCGCGTCTCGCTGACGCTCGGTCCGCTGACGCTCGTGAAGAACGGCCTCCCGTTTCCCTATCGCGAGAGTCAGGCCGCCCGGATCTTCTCTCGCGAGCGCGTTCCCATCGTCGTGAACCTCGGTGTCGGCCGGGCGAAGGCCTGGAAGCTTTCGTGCGACATGGGACACGACTACGTGTCGATCAACGCGGACTACCGAAGCTGATCAAAAAGAATGAGGCCCGCGGTTTCCCGCGGGCCCCGATCCGGGATTCGAGGGGTTAGTACTTCTTCACCGGCTTGGCCTTGGTAGCGGCCGCGGCTGTGGGAGCGGCGGCAGGAGCGGCCGCGGCGGGTGCCTGAGCTCCGGCCGTGAGGCCGAGTGTGGCCATTGCATCGGCGACCTTCGCCTGGACGGCGTTGCCCTTCGCGACGGCGTCGATCAGATTGCCGGACTTGAAGGCCTCGTTGGCTTCGTCCCAGGTCTTTGTGATGTCGGCCAGCGCGGTCTTCGCGGCATCGAGCTTGGCTGCGTCCATGCCCTTGGGCAGCTTCTTCATCGCGCTCAAGGCATCGACCTTCGTCTTGATCTGCTCGATCTGGGCCGGAAGCGCGCTCGCGAGGCTGGTCCACGTCTTCGTGAGCTCGTCCTTCTTGGCGGCAACGGCGGCGGCGACGTCCTTGGCTTTGGCGGGGATGCCCTGCGCGAGTTCCATCGCGGCCTTGTAGTCGCCCTTGTTGAATGCTTCCTGGGCGGCGGTGTAGGAGGCCGTGAGGCCCCTCGTCTGCTCGGCGGCGTACTTGGCGCCGTCGGCCTGGACCTCGTTCATCGAGGTTTCGGCCGTCTTGAGAGCGGCTTCGGCGGGGCCCTTCTGGCTGCAGGCGACGAGGGCAAGGCAGCACAGAGCCGCGGCGGTGATCTTGAGAGCGTTCTTCATTCCATTTCCTCCATCTGTTTCGGATTTTCGTCCCGCAAAGATTCGTACATTTCGGGCGCCGACCTCGTGAGTTTAGTTCATGGGAAACGTTTTTCCTTGACGCGTCCCGGATTTACGCCTATCTTGCGCGTGGTAGCCATTAATGGAAGCCCTGACAATCATTCATTCTAAGAAAATTAATATTCTTCTTAGAAAATAAGGAAGATCGCCTAGGATGCCTAATTTAATATGGCACTGACCCTTACTCCGAAGCAGAAAGAAATCCTCGATTTCATTCGCGCATACCGGCAGAAGAGGGGCTTCTCGCCCACCCAGCGCGAAATCTGCGAGGAGTTCGGTTATTCCTCGTTCGGGACGCTCCAGAAGCACATCACGCTGCTGCTCGAGAAGGGCGTGCTCGTCCGCGACTGGAACAAGCGAAGGTCTCTCGTCCTCGCCGAGGAGGACCGGCCTGCCGGGGCCGTCGAGATCCCGCTCGCGGGGCAAATCGCCGCGGGGCAACCCATAGAGGTAGACACAGAGTCCAACCCCGAGATGGTCGCGGTCCCCGAGGTGCTCACGCGCAAGGGGCAGAATTACGTGCTGCGCGTGAACGGGAGCTCGATGATCGACGACGGAATCCACGACGGCGACTACATCGTCGTGAATCGTCGCGAGAAGGCTTCGAACGGCGAGATGGTGGCGGCGCTCCTGAACGGCGAGGCCACGCTCAAGCGTTTCTACCGGGAGTCCGATGGCCGCATAAGGCTCCAGCCCGCGAACGAGCGCATGAAGCCGATCTGGGTTGCCGAGGGCGATCTCAAGGTGCAGGGCGTGGTCGTCGGCCTGATGCGGAAGTATTGATGCGGAAGTATTGAAGCGTCTCCGGCTCGCGCTTCCTTCGGGCCTCCACGTGGCCTGCCTCGAGGCGGGCGCCTCCCGCCCTCAGGGTGCGCCGCCGCTCGTCCTCCTGCATGGCATCGGGGCGGACCGCGGTGAGTGGGCGCTCACGCTGCCGCTCTTCGCACGGGGGCGGCGGGTCCTGGCAATGGACCTGCTCGGGCACGGCCGGAGCGACAAGCCCGCCGGCGCCGGCGTCGAGTACCGCGTCCGCCTGCTCACCGATGCCGTCGTGGGCGCCATTGAAGCGTTGCCCGACCGGCCGCGGCGCGTGGACCTGCTCGGGCACTCGCTCGGCGGCGCGGTGGCGCTCGACCTCGTGCGTCGCCACCCGCGCCTCGTGAGGCGGCTCGTTCTCGTCGACGCGGCGGGACAGCCGGTGGCCGAGACAATCGATTTCCTCGCGACCTCGCTGCCGTTCGTGCCGGGCAGCTACGAAGACGCGCGGCGCCTCCTGTCGACGAGCGTGAACTCGCGCCTTCTCGGGCATCCGCTCGTCGCGCTTGCCGCCGCGCTCTACAAGGGGCGCCGGAGGAACCGGCCGCAGCTCATGAAACTCGTCGCGTCGATGGCGGCAGGGGAGGACGCGGTGAAGCCCCGCGATCTCGCGCGGATCGCGAACGAGACGCTCGTCCTCTGGGGGGACCGCGACCGCATCTTCCCGCTCGCGGCCGGCCGGCGTCTCGTGCGAGGTCTGCCGAACGCGCGCCTCGAGATCCTTCCGCGCTGCGGCCACGTGCCGCCCACGGAGCGCCCGGTCGCGTTCGCGCGGCGCGTGATCGCGTTCCTCGACCGTTAGTTCGCGTGCGCGCGAGGCTCAGCGCTTGAAGAAACCCTGAGGCGTCGGGGCGGGCGTGGAAGAGGAACCGCCGGTGCCGAGGAGCTTCTGGTTCAGGTCGCGGATGCGGTCGTTGAGCTGCGCGACCTTCCCGGTCATCTCCTGGCGCTGCCGCTCGGCGTCCGCGCGAACCTTCTGGACCTCGCTCTCGACCTCGGCTCCCTGCTGGGCCTTGGCCTGGATCATCCGGTCCCTCTCCGAGAGATCGGCCTCAAGCGAAGTGATGAGCTCGTCTTTCTCGACGAGGCGCTGCTTCCACTTGTCTTCCTGCTCCTCGTAGAGGCGCTTCACGTCCATGAGCTCGGTGATCGCGGAGAAGTCGTTCGCGGATGGGGACATGATTCCTCCTCGGCCACGCTCTTCGATCTTCGGGAAGAGCTTCCGGAGTTTGAGGGAGAGGTCTTCGGGGTCCGTCGAGAGCTTCATCGCGGCATTCACCTCGATGGCGCCGTTCACGAGGAGCGCGATGAGCGACTGGTTCATCGACTGCATCCTGAAGTAGGCGACCGAGCTCTCGATCTCCTCGGGGATGTCCTTCGTCTCGCCGGTCTCGATCTGCTTCTGGATCTTCGGCGAATTGATCAGGACCTCGACGACGGGCACGAGGCCCTTGCCGTCCACGCGGTCGATGAGCTGCATGGAGACGATCGCCTTGAGGACGAGCGCGAGCTGGCGGCGCACCTGGTTCTGCTGCGCCGGCGGGCAGGAGTCCATGATGCGGTCGATCGTCTGCGATGCGCTGTTCGTGTGGAGCGTCGAGTAGACGAGGTGGCCCGTCTCGGCCGCCGTGATCGCGGTCGACATCGTCTCCCAGTCGCGCATCTCGCCGACCATGATGACGTCGGGATCCTGCCGCATCACGTTGCGAAGGGCCTCGGGAAACGAAATCGTGTCGGTCCCCATCTCGCGCTGCGAGACGGAGGCCATGTTGTCCTGGAAGAGATATTCGATCGGGTCCTCGATCGTGACGATGTGGACGGGATGGCGCTCGGTGACGAGCCTGATCATCGCCGCGAGCGTCGTCGACTTGCCGGACCCGGTCGGGCCCGTCACGAGGACGAGGCCGGCGGGCAGGTCGGCGAACGTCTCGATCACCTCGGGCAGATTCAGGGCAGCGACCTGCGGAATCTGGTAGGGAATGCGGCGGAAGACGGCAGTCCACGTGCCGCGCTGGAGGTAGATGTTGCCGCGGAAGCGCGCGACGCCGGTGATGCCGTATCCGATGTCGACGGCGTAGTTCTGCTGGAGCTTGTCCCTTTGGTATGGCGTCAGGATCGGGAGGACCATGTCCTCGATTTCCTTTGGCGAGAGCGGGTCGGTCTTCAGGGGCACGAGCCGACCGTTGACGCGCAGGAGCGGCGGACGGCCTGGCTTCAGATGGAGATCCGAGGCCTCCTTCTTCGTGACGAACTTCAGAAGCTCGGTCAGATCCATCTGGATGTCGACTCTCGGGTCATTTTACTTCAACAGCGGCTGCCGCACGCCCGGAAGCGGCCGAGGGCGCCGAAGCCAGGCTCGGGCCGCGCGCGGGCCGCGGATCTCCGAGGATGCGAGAGCGAGGTCGAAGGCGTCCAGCGCCCGCCCCAGGTCCGGCCCTTCCTGGAGGCCGAGAAGAGAAGAGATTTCTGCGAAAGGAAGAGGACGGGTCGGCTTGAGGATCCGGCTGAGCGCGGCGGGCCTCCTGAGAATCCTTTCGACGGCGACGGCGAGGTCTCGCGCGTACCGGTCGCCGGCAGCGCGCAGGAATGCGGTGGATTCTTCTTCGAAGGGGGAAGAGCGGCGGAGGAACTCGGCGACGTCGCAGCGCGTCGGTGCGCGCCTCGGCCCGGGCGGCGGGAGCGCGAAGAGGCGGCTCGCAAGCCTCTGTTCCTCCCGGCTGGTCTTCCACTCTCGAAGAATTTCCTCCGCCTTCCGATTTCCGAGCGGCAGCAGGAGGAGCGCACGCGCCACGCGCGGGTCGGTCGAGCCGAGACGGGAGACGAGAGAGATTCCGCGCCGCGTGCGCGGCACGGTGCTTCGAAGGAGGGATTGCAGGGCGCCGATGCGTTCGAGGAACCGCAGAGCGCGCAGGCGGCCTATGGCGGGCGCGCCGAGGAGCTTGTTCCATTCGACGAGCCGTCTCTCCGCGGCCACCTTTCGAAGAAATCTCCCAGCTCTCTTCATCTCCGGAAGCGCCGAAGGCGCGACGCGAAACGCGGGAAGTTCCGCGAGGAACCGGGCGGCCCTCAAGACCCTCAGTGGATCTTCCAGAAGAACCCCGGGCCGCGGCGGCGTGAGCCGCCGTGCTGCGAGATCCGCGAGCGCTCCGGGGACGCACGTGAACGCGCCATCCGGTAGAGAGAAGGAAAGTGCGTTCACGGTGAAGTCGCGCCGAAGGAGGTCCGCCGAAGGATCTCCGGTTTCCTCCCAAACGTCGATTTCATGGGCGCAAAAAGGCACCTTGAGGATGCGTTTCGGCGCCGCGCCGACGGCGATGACGCGCGTGCCGGCGTGCCTTGCCAGCGCCCACGCGAGCGGCTCGGCGCGGCCGGGCGGCGCCACGAGGTCGAGATCGCCGCCCTTTCCGCCGAGAAATGCGTCGCGGACGGCGCCACCAACGATCCGGACCTGATCGGCGGGCCGCGCGACGGACGCGGCCGCCCGGGCGTCGGGCCGCCGCATCAGGACGCCGAAAGCGCGCCGGATCCCCGCCTTCGTCTTCAGCGGCCCGGTCGTCTTCAGAGAGCAGCCCCGCTCTTCGCGGACGCGGGCGGCCACGCGACGCACTTCACGTTCGAGCCGTCCCGTTCGGGGTACGCGGTGAGGTCGACCTTCATCGCGTCCGCGAGGCGCCGGGCGACGGAGAGTCCGAACTCGCCTCCGCTGCGCGCCGACCCGACGTCGTCGAAGAGATGGGCGGCCCGCTCGGAGGAAATCGTCGGTCCCTTGTCCACGATCCGGATCACGGTGCGGTAGCCCTCCCGCGACGCGACGAGGAGGACAGGCTCGTCCGAGCGGGGCGTCGATCTCAGGGAGTGGTCGACGAGATTCGTGAGGAGGCGCTCGATCTTCTCGCGGTCCCCGCTGACGCGGGGCAGTCCCTTCGGTACGTCCACCTGAAGCCGGAGTCCGCGTTTGAACGCTGCTGCCGAGAGCGCTCCCGAAAGGCCGCGGACGACTTCGGCCAGGTCCATCTCGGCGAGGTGGAGCGTGACCCGCGCGCGGCCGCTGACCGCCGCGTCGAGCACGTCGGCGATGAGCCGCTCGAGACGCGAGAGCCCGTCCGAAGCCGTCCTCAGGAGCTGCGTCGGCCGCTCGGGGACTTCGGCGGCGAGATCGGTGAGGACGACCTCGAGGTAGCTCTGCACGATCGCGAGAGGGGTCCGAAGCTCGTGGGCGGCCGCCGTCCAGAAGCGCGCGCGCATGATCTCGGCTTCCCGCACGCTTGCTTCGAGCGTCTCGAGCTGATGCACGGTCTCGGCGAGGTCCTTGCCGAGCTCTTTCTCGCGCGCGGCGCGCGAGTTCTCCTTCCGGCGGTCGCGGAGCGTGAGCGTCGACCAGCTGGCCTGTCCCGCCGTCTCGTCGGGCGTCGGCATCGAAATGACCTCGACGGGGATCGTCTGGCCCGAGCCGGTGAGAAGGCGCAGCCGTTCTCGCGCGAGCGGCGACCCGTCCGGGAGTGGCGGCTCGTCGAGCGTGTCCTCGGGCACCGTCGGGCGGAGCAACGCGTGATAGTCGAGCCCGATCAGCTCGGACTCGAGGCGGCCCGAGAGCGCGCAGAAGGGCGCATTCAGGATGAGGATCTCGCCCGTCGGCCCCACCATCGCGGTCGCGTCGGGGACCCCGGTCAGGATGCGCTGCACGGTGCGCAGACGCTTGCGGTCGGGATTCTTCTCGAGAGGCTCGCGCGGGCGGCCCTGGTCGTGCGCGGCCCGGAGCAGGCGGGCGGCGGCTCCGAGAAGGGCGACGTCCACGAGGCCGAAGGGCGCGCGCTCGCGGACCGCGTGGAGGTAGAGGTCGCTGCCTTCGCCGGGAAGCTGTCGGCAGAGCAGGGACCGGATCGGCGCGCCCTCGAGGAAACCCTTGGCCTCGCCCATGAGGGGATCGCGGTCGATTTCCTCCACGAGGACGGGGCCCGAGCGCGAGGCGGCCGCGCGCAGCTCGGGATAGCGCGCGATCTCAACCTCGCGCCCGACGACTCCCGGCCCGAGGCTCGAGCCCACGAGAGTGGCGACGGCCGAGCCAGCTTTCCAGCGGAACAGGCTGACGCGCGACGCATCCAGGGAGAGCGAGAGCGCCCGGAGCGCGTGTTCCACGAAGTCGCGTCCCTCGGCCGCGAACTGCTCCCACAGCTCCAGGAGGGAGGTGAGCTGGACCCGAGAGAGGAGGATCGCCGGGGCCGGGTCGTCCGAACCGTCTCCGAGCGCCGCCGTGGCCCGGTTCCACGGATTGCGGGCGATTGTCTCGAGCGCGAGTGGGCGGCGCGGGGCGCCGTCGTCCGCGAGGACGAATACCGAGGGAGGCGCGACCGCCTGGGGGAGGAGGGACAGGAGCTTCGCCGCGTCTGCCGCGGTGCCGGGGGGGATGATGAGGAGGACGTCCGGCAGGGCGGCGTGCAGGAGCGTGCCGGCTTCCTCGAGCGAGCGCGCCACGAGAACCTCGGTGCCCGCCTTCTCGAGCGGACTCCGAATGGCCTCCGGCACCTCGCCGCCGGGGCGAAAGACGAGGAAGGGCCTCACGTTCGCGACTCTCGGAAGAGACGGTACGGGCGTGCCCGGCGGGCGTCAAGCGGGTCGCTATACTTTCTCGATGAAGATCGACCCCGCGCTCGTCTCGAAGGTGGCCGCGCTCGCGTCGCTCGAGCTGACCGACGCCGAGCGGAGCGCAATGGCCGAGCAGCTCACGAGAATCGTCGACCATTTCGAAGCGCTCCGGGAAATCCCGGACGAGCTCCTCGAGGGCGAGGAGATGCCCCGCGCGATGCCCCTGCGCGCGGACGCCGTGGATGCGTGCCTTCCCATCGCGGTCGTCGAGGCGAACGCGCCCGAATTCGCGCACGGGCACTTCGTGGTTCCGCGCGTCGTCACGAGGGATTGACGCGGTGACCGAACTTTCTCCGGCCACGCTTCTCGAGGGATCGTTCATCGCTCTCGCCGACGCCGTCGGCTCCGGGCGCGTGACGGCGCGCGCGGTCGCCGAGGAGTCTCTCGTGCGCGTGGAAAAGGCGCAGAAGGCCTTCGGAGCCTTCCTTTCGACGGACCAGGCGGCGACCCTCCGCGAGGCCGAAGCGGTCGACCGGCGCGTCGGCGCAGGCGAACGGCTTCCTCTCGCCGGCGTCCCCCTCGCCGTCAAGGACAACATCAACGTCGCGGGTCGCCCGTCGACGGCGGGCTCGAAGATCCTCGCCGGATTCGTGTCGCCCGATCATGCGACGTGCGTCGCGCGGCTCGTGGACGCGGGCGCCGTCGTCGTCGGCAAGACGAATTGCGACGCGTTCGGCATGGGCTCCTCGAACGAGAACTCGGCGTACGGCCCGGTACGAAACCCCTGGAATCCGGCGCGCGTGCCGGGCGGTTCCTCGGGAGGCTCTGCCGCGGCGGTCGCCGCGCGCGCCGTGCCGCTTTCCATCGGGACCGACACGGGCGGGTCCGTGCGCCAGCCGGCCGCCCTCTGCGGCCTCGTGGGGTGGAAGCCGACGTATGGGCGCGTCTCGCGTTACGGCCTCATCGCGTTCGCGTCGTCCTTCGACCAGGCGGGCGCGCTCACGCGGTCCGTGGACGAGGGGGCGCGCGCCTTCTCGGTCATGGCGGGGGCCGATCCGAAGGATGCGACGGCTCTCACGACCCCGGTGCCGGACGTGGGGGCGGGCCTTGGGGCGCGTCTCTTCGGAAAGCGGATCGGCCTCCTCGCGGAAGCGTCGTCCGCGGAGGGGGGCCTCCACGGGGACGTCAAGGCGTCCTTCGAGAAGGCGGCCGGGACGCTGCGGGCCGCGGGGGCCGTCGTCACGACGGTGTCCGTCCCGCGCGTGCCTTTCGCCGTGCCGGTCTACTACCTCACGGCCACGGCCGAGGCCTCGTCGAATCTCGCGCGCTTCGACGGCGTGAGGTACGGCGCGCGGAAGGGCGAGGCGTCGCTCGCCGCGCTCTACCGGGAGACACGGTCGGCGGGCTTCGGTCCCGAGGTCAAGCGGCGCATCCTGCTCGGAACGTTCGCGCTCTCGTCCGGGTATCACGACGCGTACTACGGCCGCGCCCAGAAAGTTCGTGCGCTCCTCGCGCGGGACTTCGCCGCGGCTTTCCGGGAGGTGGACGCCATCCTGTGCCCGACGTCGCCTGAGCCGGCCTTCGCCCTGGGGGCGAAGACGGACGACCCGCTCGCGATGTACCTCGCGGACGTGTTCACGGTTCCGCCGAGCCTGGCGGGCCTTCCCGCGGTCTCGGTGCCGTCGGGCTTTTCCCGTGACGGCCTCCCCATCGGGATGCAGTTCATCGGGCCGGGCGACGCGGAACCGCTGCTTTTCGCGCTCGCGCGCGTCCTCGAGGACGCGTCCGGCGTTCTCGCGCGTCGCGCTCCGGGCGCGGTGAATTGAGCGGCCGCCGCGCGCTCGCCGCTGCGGCCTGCGCCGTCCTCCTGTTCCCGGCCGCCTCGTCCCCGCCCGGCCCCGTCCGCCGCGTCGAGGTGTCCCGCGACTTCACCGTCCAGCGCGGCGACGGCGCTATCACCGTCGAGACGCGGCCTCTCGAGGGCGAGTCGCCGGTCGAGTTCGCGCGCCGCGTCTCGAAGGACGAAGCGACCGCGCAGCGCGTGCTCGCGCTGCCGGGAGTCGCCTCCGGCTCCCGGAGCGCGGTGCTCTCTTTCGGGGCGCTCTCTCAGGAATCGCGGCGCGCCGCGATCCAGGCGCTTTTCCCGTCCGACGTGCGCGCGATGGCGGGCTGGCTTCATATCGCCGTCGAGGAGGAGCGCCTCGCCGACATCGCCGAGTGGTTCACCGGCGCGCCGGGAAACGCTCCCGCCCTCGCGAGGGAGAACGGGCTCACGGGCGACGTCGTTCCGCTCGGCGCCACGATCCGGATTCCCGTCAAGCTGCTCACGAACCCGTTCCGCGACGCTGAGCCCGTGCCCGAGATCGAGCCCCCGAACCTCGTCTTTGATCAGGACGAGAGGGGCCGTTACGCCGTCTACAGGCTCCGCAAGGGCGAGGCGCTCTATTCCTCCGTCGTCGTGCGCTTCACGGGCCGTCTCGACGCGGTCGACGTGAACGAGCTCGCCATGACGATCGCCGCGCGTTCCGGCATCGAGAACGTCCACGCAATCCCCGTGGGCTTTCCCGTGAAGGTTCCCCTCGAGTACCTTTCCGAGGAGTTCCTGCCGAAGGACGACCCGCGCTCCCTTGAACACGCGCGAGAGAAGGCCGAGTCGGCGCAGTTCGCGCGTCCCGAGATCGCCCGCGGGCTGGCGGGCGTGCGCGTGATCCTCGACGCGGGCCACGGCGGCCGCGACACGGGCACGCTTCACGGCGGCGTGTGGGAGTCGACGTATGTCTACGACGTCGCCTGCCGGCTCAGGAAGATCCTCTCCGAGAGGACCCGCGCCGAGGTCCTCATGACGACGAGGGACACGGCGCTCGGGTGGAAGGTGCCCGAGCGCGACGCGCTTCGCAGCGCCCGGAACCAGATCCTCCTCACGGAGCCGGCATATCCGCTCCAGGATCCCACCATCGGCGTCAACCTCCGGTGGTACCTCGCGAACAGCCTGATCCGGCGGCCGGGGCCGGACGGCGCGAAGGTGCCGCCGGAGCGCACCGTCTTCGTGTCGCTGCATGCCGACTCGTTGCACCCGTCCGTGCGCGGCGCAATGGTGTACGTGCCGGGCGAGCGCTATCTGCGCGACCGGTACGGCAAGACGGGTCCGATGTACGCGGGGTACCGGGAGGTGAAGGAGCAGCCCGTCGTCTCCTTCAACCGCAAGGAACGCGTTGCGTCGGAAGGCGCGTCCACGACCCTCGCGAACAGCATCATCTCCGCGCTTCGCGAAGCCGGCCTGCCCGTCCACCCGTTCTCGCCGGTGCGCACGCACGTCATCCGGGGAGGCCGCGAGTGGGTGCCGGCCGTTCTCCGGTACAACCGGGTTCCGAATCGCGTCCTCGTCGAGCTCGCGAACCTCGGCAACGAGGAGGACCGCGCGCTCGTGAAGACGCGCGGGTTCCGCGAGTCGGTCGCCGAATCCCTCGCGTCGGCCGTCGTGAGCTTCTTCGGCGGGCCGCCGCCTCCGCTCTACGGCCCGGTGCCGCCGGCGGTCACGATGCGCGCGGCTCCGGAACCGGCGCGGCCGATCAAGCCGGCGCCGAAGAAGCCGCGCAAGAGGCGCTGACCTCGGCCAGCTCCTTCAACGAGTGATGACAGCCCGAAGGGCAGGGAGGAAGAGGGAGACTTCTTTGAAAGGTGTTCATGGAGCGCAGCCGCTCGATGCGGGCCGCGCGGCAGCATGCGGGCGCCGCGAGGGAGTCCGTATCCCACAGATCCGCGAGGACGAGCCGATCCGGCGGCCGGCTCGCGAGGGCAAGCGCGAAAGATTCTTCGAGTGTGAGAAGAGACGGAGGCTCGAAATGGCCGCTGCGCTGCAGTTCCTCGAGCGCCCCGTTGCCGAGGCGGGTCGGAATGAGCGAGACGACCCCGCAGCCTCTTTCAAAGGAAATCTCCACGCTCCGCATCAGCCACTCCGCCTGCTCGGCGCGCGGCACGAACGGAATTCCGACCAGCAGAAAGCCGCGAACGCTCACGTCGTGCGCGCGCAGGAATCGTGCGGCATTCTCGAAATCTCCGACGGTCATCCCCTTGTTCAACCTTCTCAAAACCTCCTCGTTCGCGGTCTCGAGCCCCATCGCGACCTCGAGCTCCGGGCCCGCGAGCAGGTCGCGGAACCTCAGGCTCGAATCGCCGACGAGGGCGGGATGGCACTCGACCACGACGCGGTCGAAGCCGCGGACGAGCGCCGCGATCTCCGCGTGATCCCCGGTGGGGATCGCGGCCCGGTCGAAGAAGCTTCCCGCGTTGTAGAGCTTCAGAACGTCCGCCCGGGGAAGCCGCTGGAGAGCGAAGCGGATCTGCTCCGGGACCGCTCCCGTCGGCGTCGGTCCCTCGAGCGTGTTCTTCCAGAGATCGCACATGAGGCAGCGCCACGGGCACTCGCGATTCGTGAGGAGGACCGTCGCCACCCGCTCCGTGCCGCCGCCCGGCCGCGGTTCCTCTTCCACGAAGAATCCGGACGGACGGAAGGGATTCGCGGCGTTTCGCGGAGGCCGGAGGCCGAGGACGAACGCGTCGCGTGCCCCGCGGTCCGCGGTCCCGAGGTCGATCACGCGGCGCCGAGGTATCGCGAAAGGAACGCGGCGCGGTACTGAGCCTCGGTGTAGCCGAAGCGGCGTGCGAAGACCTCGTCCCCGCCGGCGCCGTGCTGGAAGCGACGCTTCGGGAAGACGGGCATCGCGAAGCCCGTGATTGCGCGGACACCCCGCGAGGCGATCTCGCCCTTCAGCGCGTAGAGCTTCTCGACGCTTCCTTCCGTCAACGCGGCGAACGGGATGCCTTCGGCGACCGCGATCACGCGCGGCCTGGTGAACGGGCTGAAGCCCGAGAAGCCGCACGCCTGAAGGGGCGCGTACGTCCGCGCGTATGAACGGCTCTGGCCGCCCGTGTAGGTTTCGGAGTGTTTGAGCGAACCGACGCCCCAGCCTTCCTGGTAGAGCATCAGGTTGTTGACGACGCTCCGAATCGTGAGCTCCGGATTCTCCTCGATGGGGTAGTCCTTCAGGTTCTCGTCGCCACCGTCGCCGTCGAGGATGAAGCGCCACTCCGGGTAGCGCTCCCGGATCCCGCGAAAGAGCGCGAGCGCCATCGTGGCGGACTCCACGTCGCGAGGCTTGTAGTCCTCGATGAGACGGACCGCCTCCCTCGGATTCAGGGACGCCGGATCCACGGCGATGGCCTCGAGGAAGAAGCCGAGGTCCAGCGCGTCGAGAAAGCGGCGGGCCTGCTCGAGGTCCGGACCGTTCCCGGCCGAGAGCGTGAAGGCCTTGAGGCGCGCGGGACTGAGGCCGAGGCGGCGGAGGACGTGATGCGTGACGAGAAACACGGTGCCGCTGTCGATGCCACCCGAAAAGGCGACGCCGATCGGCTCGTGCGCGGGAATCGTACCGACCCACTTCGCGATCTCGTCGGCCAACGCGCCGACGTAGAGGCGCCCGATCTCGTCGAGATCCTGCGGGAGGACGTTCCGCGCCGGCGTGAAGGTCCTCACGTAGCTCGGAGCCGGGTCGGGGCAGCCCACGAGGCGCAGCGTGACGACGTGGTGCGCCGGCACCATGCGCGTGTAGCTCGGGTGGAACTGGTCGCCGTGCCCGTGGCCCCTGAGCCACTCTTCGAGCGTGTCGATCCGGTCCGCGACGACGAGGTACGGGCCGTCCGTTTCCTTCGCGAGGAAGTAGCGGAGCGGGCGGTCCAGCGAACGCGCGAGCCGCACGGTGATGCCGTCCACGCCCACGAGGGCGTACGACCCGTCGAGGGCGGAGACGGCCGCGGCGTCGCCCGAGGCCACGCGCGCGCGAGCTTCCTCGAGAGAGACACCGTGGAGCTGGTTGAGCGCGGGATCGGTGAGATCGACGACGCGGGCGACGGAACGGTACATGGGACCTCCAGAAAATCTCCGCAATGCTAGCGCGGGAGGGTCCGCGCGACCCGGATGAGCGCGAGGCCGGAGAGAACGACGACGGCCGACAGGACCTTTTGCGCGTTGAATTGCTCGCCCGTGAAGATCGCCGACGCGATGCCGGCGAGAACGGGCACGAGGAAGCCGAAGCTCGTCGTCTGCGCGACGCCGAGCGTGCGCACGGCCTCGAGCCAGAGGCGGAAGGCGACCACGAGGGGAAGGAGAGCCGAGAGGACGAGGATCGCCCAGGTCGACGAACTCACCCGCGTGTAGTCCTGCCGGAGCATGTCGGGCAGGGCGTACGCGAGAATGAGGACGGTACCGCCGCCGAAGGCCGCGAGCTGGGCGCCAAGAGGCGACAGCAACCGACCGGCGCGGGCGGACGCCACGTTGTAGACGGCCCAGGACGTGGCCGCTCCGAGGCACATGAGATTTCCCGCCGTACTTCCGAAGTCCGCGCCGCGGGACGAAGCGACGAAGAGGGTGACGCCGCCCCAGGCCAGAAGCGAGCCCGCGCCTGCAAGCTTCGACATGCGCTCCCATCCGAAGAGGACGACTAGCAGCATCGCGATGAGCGGCGAGACCGAGTTCAAAAGGGCCGCGGAAAAGCCGCTCGTGGAGGCGAGTCCGAGCGCGTAGAGCCACTGGTAAAGGCCGACGCCGGAAAGAGCGAGCAGAAGAGCGAGGCCGCGCGCACCGGGCGGCGGCACGATGCGCTCCCGCCGGACGAGCGCCTCGGCGAAGAGGAGTGTCGTGGCGAGAAGGAATCGCCATCCCGTGAACGCGAGCGGGGAAAACTCGCGAAAGGCGACCTTCATGGCGGGGTAGTTCACCGCCCAGATGACGACGGACGTGAGCGCGGCGAGGACGGCGAGGGGTCGTCGCAGGGGCGCCGTCACGTTCTCACTCTCCCACAAGGCCTGCTATATTCCCATCGCTTCTGCGGCCCGCCGGCGGCTACGCGGTGTCCGGTCGAGGCCCCGCGCGGAGGTCACCGAAAAAGATGCTCGAAGTACAGGGACTCTCAAAGTCGTTCTACGGAACGCCCGCCGTCACGGACGTGAGCTTCCGTGTCGAAAGCGGCGAGATCCTGGGATTTCTCGGCCCGAACGGGGCCGGAAAGACCACGACGATGCGCATGATCACGGGCTTCCTGACGCCGACGGCCGGCAAGGTCACGCTGGACGACGTGGACGTCGCGAAGAACCCGATCCTGGCCAAGCGCTCGCTGGGCTACCTGCCCGAGACGCTCGCCCTCTACCCGGAAATGCGGGTCCGGGAGTACGTGGCTTTCCGGGCCGAGCTCTGCGGCGTGCCCGGCCGCGACGTCAAGGCGCGCGTCGACGAAGCGCTCGGGAAGTGCTTCGTCGACGACGTCGCGTCCAAGCCCATCGGCAACCTCTCGAAAGGGTATAGGCAGCGCGTCGGTCTCGCCGGGGCCCTCGTCCACAAGCCGAAGGTCCTCGTCCTCGACGAGCCCACCGTCGGCCTCGACCCCCGGCAGATCGTGAAGGTCCGCGCGCTCATCCGCGACCTCCGGAAGGACCACACGATCCTTCTCTCCACTCACATTCTTCCCGAGGTCGAGCTCGTGTGCGACCGCATCCTCATCATCGACAAGGGACGGATCGTCGCGTCCGGGACCCCCGAGACCCTCCGCCACCAGATGTCGCAGACTCCCAGCGTCACGGTCGCGCTGAAGGGCGAGGTCCCGGAGGCGGACGGCGTCTTCCGCCAGCTCCCCGGTGTCGCGGGAGCGTCGCGCATCGGCGCCGGAGGCGAGACGCGGGTCATGCTGGACGGCGTGCCGGGCACGGACCTCCGCGAGTCGGTCTTCAAGGAGTCGGTCCTGCGCGGGTGGACTCTTCTCGAGCTCACGCCGCGCGAGGCCTCGCTCGAGGACGTCTTCGTGCGCCTCGTCTCGCGTGACGCGGCCGTCGAAGTCGACACGCTGCCGGGCGCCGTCGACCCGGACGCGTCGACGCCGGCCGCGGCCACGGAGGCGCGCCCGTGAGAGCGTTCCTCGCGATCCTCAAGAGGGAGTTCTTTTCGTATTTCGTCTCGCCGCTCGGATATCTCGTGCTCACGTCGTTCCTGCTCGTGAGCGGATGGGTGTTCATGGTGCTCGTCGGAGCGCTCAATTCGCCCGAGACGCCGCGGATGGCCCTCATGTCCACGTTCTTCACGAACGTGTTCCAGTGGATTTTCCTGATGCTCGTCTCGGCGATCATCGCGATGCGCCTCCTGACGGAGGAACGCAAGTCCGGTTCCATCGAGACGCTCCTGACCGCGCCCGTGTCCGAGGCGACCGTCGTCGCCGCCAAGTTCGCGGGGGCCTGGTGCTTCTTCCTGTTCCTGTTCGTGCCGACCGGGCTCTACCCGCTTCTGCTCTCCCGCTTCGGAGGGCTCGACCTCGGTCCGGTTCTCGCGGGGTACCTCGGGATCGCGCTCATCGGGGCGCTCTTCATTTCCGCGGGCACGTTCGCCTCGGCGCTCACGAAGAACCAGATCGTCGCCGCCATTCTCGCGTTCGTCCTCATCCTCGGCAGCTTCATCATCGGGGTCGCGCGGGACTTCCTGCCCTTCCCCGAAATGCGGGACGCCCTTTCGTATCTGAACATCCTCGAGCACATGGACGACTTCGCCCGGGGCATCGTCGACACGAGGCGCATCCTCTACGTCGTTTCGACCGTCGTCTTCTTCCTCTTCCTTTCCACGCGCGCCCTCGAGGCGAACAAGGGACGCTGAGATGGACGCCAACGCCAACACAACGAAACCGCAACTTCAAAAGGACGTGCCCTCCCGTTCCGCGTATCGCGCGACGCTCGCGATCTCGGTCGTTATCGGCCTCGGCATCCTCGTGCTCGTGAACTACATCGGCTCGAGGCGCTACGCGCGCTTCGACTGGACGACGACCGGCCGCTACTCGCTTTCCGACAAGACCGTCAATGTCCTCAAGGACCTCAAGACGCCCGTCCAGGTCACTGTCTTCATGACGGCGGGGACGCCGCTCTATCCGGAGGTCGACGAGCTCCTCAAGCGCTACCGGGCGAAGAGCCCGATGCTCAGCGTCGAGACGCTCGATCCCACGCGCAACCCGGCGCGCGCGAAAACGTTCGTCGAGGAGATGGGTCTTCGGAACCTCGCCGTCGTCTTCCGGGCGGGCGACAAGAAGAAAATCGTCACCGAAGACCGCATCGTCGAGTACGACTACACGCGCGCCCGCATGGGGGGCGATCCGTCGGTCAAGAACTTTCGCGGCGAGCAGGAGTTCACCTCCGCGATTCTCGCCGTCACGCAGGGGAAGGTTCCGAAGGTCCTCTTCACGTCCGGCCACGGCGAGCGCAAGTTCGACTCGCCACGCGAGCGCGAGGGGTTTTCCGAGGTCGCCGAGTCGCTCAAGGCCGACAACTGCACCGTCGAGGAGTGGGCCTCGCTCGGCGCGGCCGCCGTGCCCGAGGGCGCCGACCTCGTCGTGGTGGCGGGGCCCCGCTCCCCCTTCACCGAGGCCGAGCGAGAGGTCCTGAAGAAGTACCTCGACGCGGGCGGACGCGCTCTCCTTTTCCTCGACGTGGAGTTTTCGCCGGGATCCGGCCGCACGCTCTCCGACTTCGGGCTGGCCCCGCTTCTCTCGTCCATGGGCCTGACGCTCGACAGCGACGTCGTCGTGGACCCGAAGAACGCGCTTCCGATGATGGGAGCCGAGACGGTCTTCGCGAAGTCCTACCGGGCCCATCCCGTGACGAAGCTCCTCACGGGAATGCCCGTCGTGTTCCCGCTCGCGCGCTCGGTGAGCGTAGCGAAGGCGCCGGTTCCAGGCTGGAAGGCGACGCCGCTCGTCGAGACTTCGGCCGACGGCTGGGGCGAGACGAATCTCAAGGATCTCGAAAAATCGAGCCAACCGAAGAAGGACGACATGGACGTCCCGGGTCCCGTCTCGCTGGCGGCGGCCGTCGAGTCGGACGAGGCCTCGAAGAAGAAGAGCCGCGTCGTCGTGTTCGGAGACGCGGATTGGGCGTCGAACGCCGGGATCGCGAATGCCGCGAACCGACTGCTCTTGTCCTCGGCCGCGAACTGGGCGCTCGAGCGGGAGTCGCTCGTGGCGATTCCTCCGAAGAGCGCGGATCAGATTGCCGTGACGCTCACGCGGCGCGACATCGGCCAGGTCGCGTTCGTGGTCATGCTTCTCCTCCCGCTCGCGGCCGTCGCGATGGGCGTCGCGATCTGGGCCCGCCGGAGAAAGTGACCGTTCCATGCCGACGCGCAAACTCCTCATCTTGACGGGAGTCTTCCTCGCTCTCCTCGCGTTCGTCGTGCTGTTCGAGCGCAAGCAGCCGACGTCCGAGGAGCGCGCGAAGTCCGCGAAGCGTCTCGTGGACGTGAACGCCGAGGACGTCGTCTCGGTCCTTCTCGAGCGCCCCGACCTTCCGAAGGTGGAACTTCTCCGCCGCGAGAAGAACCGCTGGACGCTCAAGGGCGATCCGGAGGGACCCGCGGACGGGTTCGCGGCCGAGAACCTCGTGGGCGACCTCGGGCGGCTTGATGTCGTCGGCGAGGTGCGCACCGACGTCGACCCGAAGGAGTTCGGACTCGACGCGCCGAAGGCGAAGGCCACGCTCACGTTCAAGAACAAGTCCGTGAAGACGTTCCTGTTCGGGCAGGCGATTCCGGGGACGGACGCGACCGCCGCGGCGGAAGGGGCGCGTTTCGCGGCCGTCCGGGCGGCGCCGCTCGCGGCCTTGACGAAGCCGCTGGACGAGTATCGCAGCCACTCCTTGTTCGAGACGTCGTCGGCCGAGATCACGCGCCTCACCATCACGAAGGGTCCGAACACGGTTGTCGTCGCCCGGGGCGCCAAGCCGGACCGCGCGGCGGGTGGTTGGAAGATGGAGAAGCCGGTCTCGGATTTCGCCTCGGATGCGTTCGTCGACCGTCTCCTGAGCGATCTCGCGAGCGAGCGGATCTCCGAGTTTCCGGCCATTCCCGTGGGGGATCTGGCCCGCGTCGGCCTGGCTCCGGGGTGGGCGACCGTGAAGCTCGAGAAGGGCGTGGAGGTCATCGCGACGATCTCGTTCGGGTCCGCGAAGGCGGACACCGGAGGCAAGATCTACGCGAAGGTCGGCAACCTCGTAGGCGTGGTGGGCGACCGGGTCCGCGAGTCCCTCGACACGGAGATGTCGGCCTGGCGCGAAGGGAAGGTCCTGCCGCTCGATCTTCCGGCCCTCCGGCGCGTTTTCTTCGCGGCGGACGACCTCCGGGCGGGAGCCGAGAAAGTGGACGGGGCGTGGCGCTCGGCGGGACGCGACGTCCCCGCGGACGTCGCCGAGGCTCTCGGAAGCGGCGTCGCGCGAGCCGAGGTGAAGTCCTTCTTCCCGAGGCGCGCCGGAAAGGCCGCAAAGGAGAAGCCCGTCGCCACGCTCGAGCTCCTGACCGAAGGGGAGGCTCCCGCGCGCGTCGTCTCCTTCTTCGAGGCGCCCTCCGGCGTCACGGGATTTCTCGCCGAGGCCACGGGCCGTCCGGAACCGATGCTCGTCGAAAAGACCGTTCTCGACGACCTCAAGCGCCAGGCGTCCGCGCTGCGCGACGCAGCGGCCGGGAAGCCGAAAGAATCGTCCAAGGCGAAAGCAGCCGAGAACCCCCGGCCGACCCCGGAGCCGGGCACGCTCGTGAAGATCGCCCCGGCCGCGAAGAAGTAACCGGTCAGCCTTTTTTCGGGGGTCCGGGCGACGAACCGATCTGCTCGTTCGGGATGTCGCTGTCGCGACGGACGCCCATCGCGCGCGCGCGATCGTCCGCGTTTCGCTCGAGCGTGGCGAGTCGGGCGAGGCGTTCGGCCTCTTTCTCGCGCTCCATCTGCTCGCTCTTCTTCTTCGCCGAGCCGAGGAACGAACTCGCGGCCAGGACCAGCTTCAGGTGGAGCTGTCCCGTGAACTTCGCGTTTCCCCCGAACGCCCCGACGAAGGAGGCGCCGCCGAGTCGGGCCTCCGAGAAGTCGGCGCCCCCGATGTTCGCCTGCTTGAACGCCGCTCCGTCGAGCTTCGCGCCGACGAGTTGGGCGAAGCGCAGGTCGCTCGCCGAGAAATCGGCGTCCTCGGCCTCGATGCCGAAAAGGTTGGTGCCCGACAGGTTCGCTCCTACCGCGATCGCGCCCGAGAGCCGGGACCGTTTCATGTTCGCGCGGCGGAGGTTCGTCCGCGCGAGCTTCACCTTTGCCATGATGCAGCCCTCGAGATTCGCCTCCGAGAGGTCGGCGCCCGAGAGATCGGCCTCCGTGAAGTTCGATCCGCGCAGGTTCGCGCGGGCGCCGTTCGCCTCGATGAGACGCGCCGCCGTGAAGTTCGGGAGACGCATCTTCGGCGTCCTCAGGTCGATCTTGTCGAGAAAGGCCCCCGTGAAGTCGGTCTCTTCCATCTGCGCGCCCAGGAAGGTCGCGTTCCGGAAGTCCGCGCGATGGGCGCTCGTCTTCCGCATGACGGCGTCCGAGAAGTTCGCGGCCTGCGCCACGACGCGCTCGAAGTCGGCCTCGGAGAGGTCGGCGCCGGTGAAGTCGGCTCCGTTCGCCTCGGCGCCGCGGAGAACGGCGCGCTGGAGCTTGGCGCCCTTGAACGACGTGCCCGTGAGTTTCGCGTCGCGAAAGAACGAAAGCGTCAGGTTCGCCTTGTCGAATCGGCCGTTGCGGTATGTCACGCCGTCGAAGACCGCCTGGGTGAGGTCGGTTCCCTCGAAGATGCAGCGGTCGAGCTGCGCGCCGCGGAAATTCGCATAGAGGAGGCGCCCAAAGGAGAAGTCAGTCGCCGTGAAGTCGGTCCCATCCAGCTTCGCGCCGGTCATGTCCACGGCGGTCATGACCGATTCGCGGACGCTGGCGCTTCTCAGCGTTGCGTTCCGGAAGATCGCGCCAATGAACGAAACGCGCTCGAAGATCAGGTAGTCGAGGTCCGTCTCGGAGAGGTCGGCCCGGTCGAGCTTCGATCCGTTCAGAGAGGCCCCCAGGAAGTGGGCGCGCGAAAGCGTGGCGCCCTCGAGGTTGCACCCCTCGAACTTTGCCCGTGAGAGGTCGGCGCCGGAGAGGTTCTTCCCCGAGAGATCGGCGCCGCTGAGGCGCACCTCGGTGAAGTCCGGGGTGAGAGAGGGCCGTTCGGCCCTCCACTCGTTCCAGTCGGGCGACTGCACGCGTTCGAGATGTTCCGGGTTCACAGCCTTGTAGTTTAACGGAGCCTGTAACATTCGAGGGAATGAGTGAAATCGCGGTCCGGGGGCCCGAGCGGATCCGGCGCGCCCTACTGGGCGGCTACCCGCTTCTCTACGTGGTGTCCTGGGAGGAAGGGCGCGTCGAGCGCGCCGTCGCCACCCTTGCGCAGAAGTTCTACGACAAGCCCGTGCCTTTTGCCGTCTGGAGTTGCGTCGACGGCATCGTGGCGGGAACCGAACGCTGGCCCGACACGGCGGACCCGCTCAAGGCGCTCGACGCGATCCTCGCGGCGCCCGGGCCGGGGTTCTTCCTGATGAAGGACCTCACCGCCTTCGTCGCCAAACCCGAGGTCGTGCGGCGCCTCCGGGACGTCTACCGGGCGCTCAAGGGCAAGGGCCGGTTTCTCGTGCTCGTCTCACCGCGCCTCGTCATCCCCGACGACCTGAAGAAAGAGATCTACGTCCTCGACTACGACCTTCCGGACGAGAGCGAGATCCTCTTCCTCCTCGGCCACCTCGGGAAGCGCTACTTCGGCGAGAAGGGCCTCTCGGACGAGGACGCGAAACATCTCGCCATGGGATTGAAGGGGCTCACGCAGGACGAGACCGAGCACGTCGTTTCGCGGGTCTTCTCGCGTCGGCCCGTCTTCGACGAGGAGTCGTATTCCGAGGTTCTCGCCGAGAAGGAGCAGGCGACCCGCAAGGACGGCGTCCTCGAGTTCGTGCCGCCGCGTTTCTCCCTCGCGGACATAGGGGGCCTCGAAAACCTCAAGGAGTGGCTCGTGAAGCGCAAGAAGCTCTTCACGAAGGAGGCGCTCGACGCCGGCATGCCGGTGCCCAAGGGAATTCTCCTCATGGGGGTGTCGGGTTGCGGAAAGTCGCTCTCCGTCAAGGCGATCTCCGCCCTCTGGAACCTGCCGCTCTTCCGCCTCGATATGAACCTCGTCTTCGGCACGGACAATCCGGAGCAGACGTTTCAACGCGCCCTCCGCACGGTGGAGTCGCTCTCGCCCGCGCTCCTCTGGATCGACGAGATCGAGATGGCGATCACGGGCGGCCGGGAGGCCGGCACGGGCGGTGACGCCTCGCTCGGACGCATCTTTTCGACGTTTCTCACCTGGATGCAGGAGAAAAAGGGGCTCGTGTTCGTGGCGGCCACGGCGAACCGCATCCATCTCCTGCCCGCCGAGATCATCCGCAAGGGCCGTTTCGACCAGGTGTTCTTCCTCGACCTGCCGAACGAGAACGAGCGCAAGGCCATTTTCACCGTCCACCTGAAGAAGGTCGGGTCCGACCCGAGTCTTTTCGACGTCGTGTTCCTGTCGAAGGCGACGAAGGGCTTCGTGGGCTCGGAGATCGAGGCCGCCGTGCACGCCGCCGCGGTCGAGGCCTTCAACCAGGGGCGGAAGCTGAACGAGGACGACATGTCGAAGATGCTGACAGCGACCGTGCCTCTCTCGCGGACGATGGACGAGCAGATCAAGGCCATCAAGAGCTGGGCGCACGACCGCGCGATGCCGGCGTCCAAGGTCTAGGCCCGTCGAGCGTCCCCTCAGCGGAGCGGCGGGGGAGGCGGCGCCGTTCCCTCGGAGACCACGATCACAGCGGTGCCGTAGCAGAGCACCTCGGTGACGCCCTGCATGACCTCCGTCGCGTCGTAGCGCACGCCGACGACCGCGTTCGCGCCGATGTCGCGGGCGTGGCCGAGCATCATGTCGAAGGCCTCGGTCCGGGTCCTCTCGCAGAGCTCGGTGAAGAGCGTGATGTTTCCCCCGACGAGCGTCTGGAGCGAGCCCCCGATCGTGCCGAAGATCGACCGCGAGCGCACGGTGATGCCGCGCACGACCCCGAGGTTCCGGGTCACCCGGTAGCCGTCGAGCGTGAACGTGGTCGTCGTCATGGGATGCGTCATGAGCATTCTCCTTCAGTTCCAGCGGGAGTCGAGCCCGGGCCGCCGGAACGGCGCGAGGAAGTCGAGCCGCTTCTGGACCCCGGCGATGTACGCGAGCGCCCAGTCGTACCGTTCTTCGAGGCGGTCCATCACGAGGACGCGGTAGCCTTCTTCGGCGTCCAGCCCGAGCCGCGTGAGCGCCTCGTTCACGAACCCCTCGTCCGAGAGCTCAGGAGGCAGCGAGCGCGAATGCGCGCGCCCGACGGAGTCCGCGAGGCGCGCCACGCTTTTCGCGAGGAGATGTCTCAGGCTTCGCCGGGAGCGGCCGCCAGCCGCCGCCGGAAGAGGTTGCATTGGAAGCGGGGCGACCTCGGCCACCCGATAGGGCGTGGGCGTGTCTCGCTCGCCGGCGATCCGGTACCGGAACGTGCCCCTGAGGAGAATGTTCGAGCGGCCGTCCTCGAGCGGTTCGTGCTCCATGACCCAGCCCGCGCAGCCCACCTCGAAGACGGCCGGCCGGCCCGCGTCATCCGGGGGACCCGCGGGATTCAGGAGCTGGATGCCGAGGAGCCGTTCGCCCGCGAGCGCGTCCGAGAGCATGGCCTGATAGCGGGGTTCGAAGATGTGGAGGGGGAGGACCGTCTCCGGAAGGAGGAGGACGTTCGGGAGCGGGAAGAGAGGGAGGAGTCGGCGTGGGGTCATGGGTTTGAAAATGATGCAACCTGATGAGTGGGTCCCGATCGCGGCATGTTATCTTTCTCCGCGATGGCGAACAAAGACGACCGCTACGCGGAGAACGTTCCTGGGAAATTCTACGTCGACACGCAGTGTATCGACTGCGACGTCTGCCGCGTCACCGCGCCGGCAAATTTCACGCGCCAGGAAGACAAGGGCTTCTCGTTCGTGATGAAACAGGCGGAAACCCCCGAAGAAGAGGCCCAGTGCCAGGAAGCCATGGATTCCTGCCCGGTCGAGGCCATCGGGAACGACGGTTAGCCGAGCGCTCGCCTCGCGTGGTAACTCGATCTGACTAGCGGTCCTGATTCCACCCGGAAGAAACCCAGCGCCTCGCCTTCCTTCCTGAGCTCCTCGAACTCATCCGGCGTGTAGTACCGCTCGACCGGTAGGCGGTGGGCATGCGGCTGGAGGTACTGGCCCACGGTGACGACCTCGACGCCATTCGCGCGCAGGTCCCGCAGAGTCTTCGACAGCTCCTCGCGCGTTTCGCCGAGCCCGACCATCACGCCGCTCTTCACTTTCATGGAAATGTTCCGGTCGTCTCTCCACGCGGCGGCGCGACGCAACAGCTCCCGCGATCGCGCGTAGAGCGCATCCGGCCGCACGCGCTTGTAGAGGCGCTCGACGGTTTCCGTATTGTGGTTCAAGACCTCGGGCCCCTCGTCGAGGATGGCCGAAAGCGCGGCCGCGCTCCCGAGGAAATCCGGGATGAGGACCTCGACCGTGACGCCGGGGGTGAGCGCCCGGATCTCCCGAATCGTGGCGGCGAAGTGCGCGGCACCGCCGTCGGGCAGCTCGTCGCGGTTAACAGAGGTCACGACGGCGTGCCGGACCCCGAGCGTTTTCACGGCCTCGGCCACGTGCCGCGGCTCCTCCGGGTCGAGCGGCCTCCCGGCCCCTTGGGTGACCGCGCAGAAGCCGCAGTGCCGCATGCAGACGTCGCCCATGAGCATGAAGGTGGCGGTCTTGTCGACGCCCCAGCACTCGAAGAGATTCGGGCAGCGCGCTTCCTGGCAGACCGTATTGAGATGCTTGTCCGCCACGAGCGCCGCAATGCCGCGCGACAGCTCGTTGTCGTGCACGCGCACCTTCAGCCACTCCGGGCGGGGCGTGATTCCATAGAGCGGGCGGGGGGTGGCGCTCATGCTTCGAGTCTAGCCCGAGCGCCTCATCGGCCTCGCCCTACGGCCTCTCTTCCGGCAGCACTAGCCGCGCCCCCGGATCCCTTCCCGCGCCGCCCACTGCCATACGGAGTCCCACGCGTGGTAGACGCAGCGGACCCCTTCCACCTCTTCCTCCTCCAGGGGCGCGGGGAAGCGGACGTCCACCGTGTGCTCGACGGCGGCGCGTGCGGCTTCGCGGACGACGAGCCATTCGCGCGCGTCCGTGAGGTCCCCGGCATCCTCGTGGTACGGGTCCACGCCGAGCGTGGCCGGCTCGACGTCGAGGAGATCGCGGATCTTCCCGGCGAGCGGCCGGAACGGTTCGAGACGGGCCGGCGTGTCGTCCTGAAGGCCCGCGAAGACGAACAGCCCCGCGCGACGGGTCTCCGGGTCGGCGTCGACGAGCGCCTGCGCGACGAGACCGACGGTCTCGTCGTCCACCGGAGCGCGCACGATCCGGTCGAACGGCAGCGTTTCGCCCTCTCCGGTGTGCGGCGCGACGCGCGCGGTCAGGAGCTCGTAGATCTCGCGGCTTCCAGGTGCCGTCATGGCGATTCACCCTTCTCCCTTTCGAAGACCTCGAGAAAGTGGCTCACGAAACATTCTGCGACCTGCGGCAGCGCCGGCGTCGGATTTCCCGGGTTCTCCCTCGAAAGAGACGTTACGCCGCCGTCGGCGATCCCGCACGGAATGAAGAGGGAAAACCTTGCCAGGTCCGTCGCGACATTCAGGGCGGCGCCGTGGGTCGTGACCCAGCGCGACAGGTGGACGCCGATCGCCGCGAGCTTGTCGTTGCCCACCCAGACCGAGGCCCAGCGCTCCGGCACGGCGCTGCGCGTGGCCGCGACGCCGAAGTCAGCCGCCGTGCGGATGAGCACCTCTTCGAGGTCGCGCACGTATCGCCGCACGTCGCGCCGCCCGTGCGAGAGGTCGAGGACCGGGTACGCGACGAGCTGGCCGCGGCCGTGGAACGTGAGCTTGCCGCCGCGGTCGGCGATCCGAAGCTGGACACCCCGCTGCAGGAGGAGATTCTCCGAGACGAGCAGCTCGCCGAGGTCGGCGTTGCGGCCCGCCGTGATGACGTCCGTGTGCTCGAGGAGGAAGAGCGTCTCGCTTCCGCCCGCCTTCACCCGCGCCTCGGCTTCCTTCTGAAGCGCAAAGGCCGCGTCCCACGAGACGCGGCCTTCGGGGAGGAGCGAGCGGATGTCGAGCGACCGGCGCATGGATGATTCTAGCCGAGAGACTCCAGCTCGCCCCACGACCCCTTCTCGAGCGTCGACTTCACGACGTTCACGAAGGCGTCACCCTCGGCGCCGTCGATGATCCGGTGGTCGAACGTGAGGGCGATGTAGCCCATCGTCTTGATCGCGAGCGAGTCGGAGCCGTCGGGCATCTCGACGACCTTCGCCCGTTTCTCGATCGCGCCGACGCCCATGATCGCGACTTGCGGCTGGTTGATGACGGGCGTCGCGAAGAGCGAGCCGAAGGAGCCGTGGTTCGTCACCGTGAACGTGCCGCCCGCGACCTCGTCCGGCACGAGCTTCTTGGCGCGCGCCCGCGCGGCCAGGTCGTTCGCGGCCCGCGCGAGGCCCACGAGCGAGAGGTCGTCAGCGCGCCGGATGACCGGCACGATGAGGCCCCAGTCGAGAGCGACGGCGATGCCGAGGTTCACCTCGCGGTGGTGCACGATATCGTCGCCGACGATCGAGGCGTTCACGAGCGGGCGCGCCTTCAACGCCGCGACCGCCGCCTGGAGGATGAAGGGCAGGTACGACAGTTTCGTGCCGTACTGCTGCTCGAAGCGGCCCTTCACGCGATTGCGCAGTTTCGCGATCCCGGAGTAGTCGATCTCGAAGACGGTCGTGACGTGGGCCGACGTCTGCTTCGACTCGACCATGCGCTGCGAGATCTTCTTGCGCATCGCGCTCATCGGCTCGATGGTGATGTTGCTTCCGGACGGGAACGCGAGCGCCGTCGGTGAGGGCTCGGGAGCGCGCGCCGGGACGGGAGCGTCGGCGGGGCGCGCGGCGAGGGTGGGCGCCACCGCAGGCGGCGCTCCGGCCAGGAAGGCCTCGATGTCCTGCTTCGTCACGCGGCCGGAGATGCCCGTGCCGGAAATCTTAGAGATGTCGACGCCCTTTTCCTCCGCGATCGCGCGGACGACGGGAGACGAGCGGCGCTTCAGCAGCTCTTCCTGGGATTCCCCGGGCTGCGGGGGAGCCGACGGGGAGAGAGAAGGAGAGACCGAAGATTTCTGAGAAGGCGCGGGGGTGGGCGTCGCGGTTGGGGCCGACGGAGCCGCGGGGGCAGCCGCCTGCACCCCCTTCGAAGAATTTTCTCTTTCTCTTTCCCCCGCCGCCGGCGCGGCCGGCGGCGCAGAGACCTGTTCTCCGGCCTCGGCCAGCCGCGCGACGACCGTGTTGATCGGGACGGTCTGGCCCTCGGGGACGAGGATCTCGAGGAGGGTGCCGGCGCCCGGCGAGGGAATCTCGGCGTCGACCTTGTCGGTGGAGATCTCGAAGAGGGGCTCGTCGCGCTTGACCGCGTCTCCGGGCTTCTTGAGCCACTTCGTGAGTGTTCCCTCGGCGATCGACTCGCCCATCTGCGGCATGATGACGTTGGTCGGCATGGTCTTCTTCTCCGGTCGGCTAATACCGCACGAGCTTACGCGCGGCGGCAAGCAGGGTGTTCACGTTTGGGAGGAACGCCTCTTCCAGGGGAGGAGAGTACGGCACCGGCGTGTCCGGCGCCGTGACGCGCAGGATCGGGCCGTCCAGCCACTCGAACGCCTTCTCGGAAAGCGTCGCGGCGATCTCGGCGCCGAGCCCGCCCGTGCGCGTGTCCTCGTGGAGGACGAGGCACTTGCCGGTGCGCCGGACGGACGCGAGGATCGCCTCTTCGTCGAGCGGGAGGAGCGTGCGGAGGTCGAGGACTTCCGCCGAGACACCGTCCTTCGCGAGGATTTCGGCCGCCTCGAGGGCGGTCCAGACCATCGCGCCATACGTCACGATCGTGAGGTCCGCCCCGGACCGCCGGATCGCGGCCTTTCCAATCGGGACGACGTAGTCCTCCTCCGGCACGCGGTCCTTCACCCTCCGGTAGAGGAACTTGTGCTCCAGAAAGAGAACCGGGTCGTCGTCGCGGATCGCGGCCTTCAGGAGGCCCTTCGCGTCGTATGCGGTCGCGGGAGCCACGACCTTGAGGCCGGGCGTCTTCACGAAGTACATCTCGGGATTCTGCGAGTGGAAGGGCCCGCCGTGCACCCCGCCTCCGCAGGGCCCGCGGACGACCATCGGCACGCCGACGCCCGTGCGGTAGCGGTTCTTGGCCGCGAAGTTCGTGAGGAGGTCGAAGGCGCGCGAGATGAAGTCGATGAATTGCATCTCGGCGACGGGACGCATGCCGCGCATCGCCGCGCCGATGGCGCCGCCCACGATCGCCTCTTCGGCGAGCGGCGTGTCGAGGACGCGCTCTTTCCCGAACCTCTCCTGCAGCCCTTCCGTCACCTTGAAGGCGCCGCCATAGACGCCGACGTCCTGCCCGAGGACGAAGACGCGCGCATCGCGTTCCATCTCCTCGAAGAGGGCCTGGCGAATGGCCTCGAGGTAGAAGATCTCGACGCCGGCGGCGGCGTCCGTCGTGAGCGTGAGGGTGGCCCCGGCTCGCGCGACGCGTGGGTCGGCCATCAGAGGCCTCCCGTGAACACGTCGGCGCGCCCGCGCTCGAGAATGCCTTCGTCGGCGTAGACGCCGCGGAACGCCAGAGCCGGGTCCGGGAACGGCGAGGCCTCGGCGAATGCCACGTCCGCGTCGAGCCGGCTCTCGACCTCGTCGTGGACGCGGCGGCGCTCCGCGGCCGGCATCGCTCCCGAAGCCTCGAGGGTGGATTCGAGGCGCGCGAGGGGGTCGCGGGCGCGCCAGGCCGCGAGCTCTTTCGCGTCGACGTACGCCTGCGCGTCGTGCTCGGCGTGGCCCTTCATGCGGTAGGTCTTGCACTCCAAGAGCGTGGGCCCGCCGCCGGCGCGCGCGCGGTCGACGGCCGCCCGCGCGACCTCGTACACCATCAGCGCGTCGTTGCCGTCCACGACCACGCCGGGAATTCCGTAGCCCACGGCCTTGTCCGCGAGCGTCCGCGCCGCGCACTGCTTTTCGTAGGGCGTCGAATACGCCCAACCGTTGAACTCGACGACGAGGACGAGCGGAAGCTTCTGAACGGCCGCGAAGTTGATACCTTCGTGGAAGGCGCCGACGGACGTGCCCCCGTCCCCGAGATACGTCATGCCCACGGTGCGCTTGCCCTGCATGCGGTCGGCGAGGAGCATTCCGGAAACGACCGGCACGAGCGTGCCGAGCATCGCGATGGGGGAATAGACGCCCTTCCCGGGGACCGAAAAGTGGAGGTTTGCGTCCTTGCCGCCGGAGGGCGCGGTCGCGCGCGCCATGTACTGCGTGAGGATGTCGCGCGCCGGGATCCCCCGAGCCAGCACGGAGCCGAGATTGCGAATGAGGGGTGCGAGGATGTCGCCCTCGTCCAGCGCGAAGGCGGTCGCGACGGACGTCGCCTCCTGCCCGAGCGAGCGGTAGAGGCCCCCGACGACCTTGCCCTGGCGATAGAGGTTCACCAGCCGCTCCTCGAGCAGCCGGTTGAGCAGCATCGTGCGGTAGAGGTCCGTCAGGCGTTCGGGAGGAAGGGACGTCATCATGTCGTGGGTACGCCGCGGGAGCGCGGCGCGGACGGCGATTATCGAAGGCCGTGCCGAGGGGGTCAAACCGGCATTTTTCCGGGCATGCGCCGGACCCGGATATACTCCACGTCCATGAACGCCGTCGTCATTTCCCGAAAGTGGATGACCGCGAAAAAGACGACGCCGCCATGCGGCGGGCGATGGGGCGTTCTGTAGATCGCGGACGATCGAGGCGATCACCAGAAGACACCAGGGCCCGCCGGAAGGCGGGCCCTTTGCTTTTTGTATTTCGAGAGGAGCTTTCATGGCGACCCAGAATGACTCCCGGATTCCAGTGGCGATCCTCGGCGCGACAGGCGCCGTCGGGCAGCGCCTCGTCTCGCTGCTCGAAGGGCACCCGCAGTTCGTCCTCGCCGAGGTTGCAGCCTCCGAGCGCTCGGCGGGAAAGACCTACGCGGAGGCGACGCGGTGGATCCTGCCGGGCGACATCCCGAAGGAGGCGCGCGGCCTCGTCGTGATGACGGTGGACGCGGACTTCGCGTCGCCGGTCCTTCTCTCGGGCCTCGACGCGGCCGTCGCCGACACGATCGAGCCGCTGCAGGCCGGCCGCGGCAAGCTCGTCGTCTCGAACACGAAATCGTTCCGGATGCGGCCCGACGTGCCGCTCGTGATCCCCGAGGTGAACGCGGACCACCTCGCCCTCCTCGACGGGCAGCCGACGCGCGCGTCGGGCGGCGGCATCGTGACGAACCCTAACTGTTCGGTCGTCGGCCTCGCGATGGCGCTGGCGCCGTTGCACCGGGCGTTCGGCGTCGAGGCCGTCGCCGTCACGACGCTTCAGGCCCTCTCCGGCGCGGGCTACCCCGGCGTCCCGTCGCTCGATTCGAACGCCAATGTGATCCCGTTCATCGACGGCGAAGAGGAGAAGATCGAGCGCGAGCCGAAGAAGATCCTCGGCCGCCTCGAGGGCGGGCGCGTCGTCGACGCGGACTTTCCGATCAGCGTCTCGGTCAACCGGGTGCCTGTGCGTGACGGCCACACCGAGTCGGTCTTTCTCAAGCTCAAGGCGAAGGCCTCTCTCGCGGACGTGAGGGCCGCGCTCGAAAACTTCACCGGCGAGCCGCAGCGCCTGAAGCTCCCGTCGGCCCCCGCGAGGCCCATCGCCGTGCGCCAGGAGCGCGACCGCCCGCAGCCCATCCGCGACATCGAGGCCGGCGCCGGCATGACGATCACGGTCGGCCGTCTGCGGCCCGATCCCGTCTTCGACGTGAAGTTCACGCTGCTCGTCCACAACACGGTGCGCGGAGCCGCCGGCGCGGCTCTCCTCAACGCCGAGCTCCTCCTCGCGCAGGGCCGTCTCGCTGCGCGAACCTCGGCTCGGTGACCGCTTGACCGACGTCCTCAAGTTTGGCGGGACCTCGGTCGGAACGGCCGAGCGGATCCGGGACGTCGCGCGCCTCGTCGGGACGCGCGGGGGAGATCCGTGCCTCGTCGTCGTCTCGGCGATGGGGGGCGTGACGGACCTTCTGGTCGAATTGAAGATTTCTTCGAGTGGAAGAGACAGGGCGGCCGCCGAGGCCGGACTCGAAGTCCTTGCGGCTTGCCACCGCGCCGCGCTCGACGCCCTCGCGCTCCCGAACGGTGACGCGAAGGCCTGCGCGGACGATTTCGAGATGGAGCTGCTGCGCGCCCGCGAGCTCTCTCTCGGGATTTCTCTACTCGAAGAAGTTTCTCCTCGGACGTCGGATGCGCTCCTGAGCCTGGGCGAGCTCGTGTCCTCGCGATTTGTCGCCGCCGCGCTCCGCGCGCGCGGCACACAGGCCGTGTGGATCGATCCGCGCGAGATCCTCGCGACGGACGCGACGCACGGTGCCGCGCTGGCCGACGAGGCCGAGACGGCGCGCCGCGTCGCGGCGCGCGTCCTCCCGGAGCTGGCGGCCGGGCGCGTCGTCGTGACGGGCGGCTTCGTGGGCGCGGCCATGGGCGGCGCGACGACGACCCTCGGGCGCGGCGGATCGGACTACTCGGCCGCGCTCTTCGGCGCGGCGCTGAAGGACGCGGGCCGCGAGGTGGGCGCCATCGAGATCTGGACGGACGTGGACGGCATCCTCACCGCCGATCCCCGGCTCGTGCCCCAGGCGCGCCTCGTGCCCGAAGTGAGCTCGGCCGAAGCGGCCGAGCTCGCGTTCTTCGGGGCCAAGGTCCTCCACCCGGCGACGATCCGGCCCGCCGTGGCGCGCGGGATCCCGGTCGTGGTGAGGAACTCGTTCCGGCCCGAGGGCGCGGGCACGGTCGTGCGGCAGGACGCGAGCGGCACGGGCGTCCGCGCGATCGCCATGCGCAAGGGTGTCACGGCGCTCTTCGTGGGCAGCCCGCGCATGCTGCTCGCATACGGCTACGCGGCGAAGGTGTTCTCCGTCTTCGAGCGCCATCGCGTCTCCGTCGACGTCATCGCGACGAGCGAGGTGTCGATCTCGATCACGGTGGACGAGAAGGCTCCGCTGGACGGCATCGTCCACGACCTCTCGGAGTTCGCGGAGGTCTCGCTCCTGAAGCATCTCGCGGTCGTGTCCGTCGTGGGCCGGAACCTGCGGTCTACGGCGGGCATCGCCGTACGTGTCTTCGCCGCGCTTGGCGACGTCAACGTCGTCCTCATTTCGCAGGGCGCGTCCGACACGAACATGACGTTCGTCGTCGCCGAGGCGGACGCGCCGGAAGCGCTGCGGCGGTTGCACAAGGAGTTCTTCGAATGAGAGCGCTCATTGTCGGATACGGGAAGATGGGAAAGGCGATCGAGGCGGCCCTCCTCGCTCGCGGCCACACCATCGCAGGAAGATTCGGACGAGGAGAGATCTGCTTAGAAGGTAATTCGGAGAAGGGGGACGCCGCGGAAGGTTGCGACATCGCCTTCGAGTTCACCACTCCGGATTCAGCACTTGCGCGGGTTTCTTTCTTCCTTTCCAAGAAAATCCCCGTTCTTTCCGGCACCACGGGCTGGGATGTCGCTCCGGCGGTCCGGCAGGCACGGGAACAGCAAATTCCTTTTCTTCACTCTTCGAATTTTTCCCTCGGCGTCGCCGCGCTGCGGCGCGCGGTGGCGGCGGCGGCCGCCGCCCTTGCGGCATTTCCCGAGTTCGAGCCGGGCATCGTGGAAAGACACCATTCGAAAAAGAGGGACGCGCCTTCGGGGACCGCGAAAGTGCTGGCCTCGACTCTCGAAGAAGCGTCGGGGCGCGCAGGCGTCCCGATTGCATCTCTTCGTCACGGCGGGGCGCCGGGGGAGCATCTGGTTTTCTTCGAAGGGGAAGACGAGACGCTCGAGCTCGTGCACCGCGCCCGCTCGCGCGCGATCTTCGCGCAGGGCGCGGTCCGTGCCGCGGAGTGGATGCTTTCCTCCGGGCGCAAGGGCCCGCTGACTTTCGACGAGTTCTTCACGGCGACGACGGAAGCGAATGCATTGCTCGGCAGAGGAAGGCGGGCCCCATGAACTCTTCACCTTCTAGGAATCTCTCGTTCTCTGGTGTCTTTACCGCCCTCGTAACCCCGTTCCAGGGCGACGGCGCGCTCGACGAGCCGGGATTGCGCCGGCTCGTCCGGCGCCAGATCGCGGGCGGCGTCCAGGGCCTCGTCCCGTGCGGGACGACGGGGGAGGCCGTCACGCTCGATCCGGACGAGCACGAGCGCGTCGTGGCGATCGTCGCCGACGAGGCTCGTGCGTCGTCCCGGCGCGTGCGCGTCATCGCGGGCTGCGGCTCGAACGACACGAAGAAGTCGCAGGACCTCGCCGAGCGGTGTCGCCGGGCCGGCGCCGACGCGCTCCTCGTCGTCACGCCTTACTACAACAAGCCGACGCCGCGAGGCCTCGTCGCGCATTTCAAGGCCGTCGCGGACGCGGGCGAGATCCCACTCGTCGTCTACAACGTGCCGGGCCGCACGGGCCTCAACATGCTCCCTGAGACGGTGCTCGAGCTCGCGAAGGACCCGCGCATCGCGGGCGTGAAGGAGGCCTCCGGCAGCCTCGACCAGGCCTGCGAGATCCTCCGGGCACGTCCCGCGGGATTCGCCGTTCTCTCGGGCGAGGACTCGCTCGCACTGCCGATCGTCGCCTGCGGGGGAGACGGCGTCATCGCCGTCGTCTCGAACGAGGCGCCCGCACTCACTGTCGAGTTGATCGCGGCGGCTCTCGCGGGCGACCGCGCGCGCGCCGCGGAGCTCCAGGCGCGCCTCTTCCCGCTCATGAAGGCGAATTTCCGCGAGTCGAACCCGATCCCCGTGAAGTGGGCGCTCGAGCGGCTCGGCCTCATCGGCGGCGCGCTGCGCCTGCCGCTCGTGCCGCTCTCGCCCGCGCACCACAAACCGATGGAGGAGGCGCTCGCGGCCGCCGGGCTTCTCGATACCGCCGGCCGGCCTGTCGAGGCGGTGGCGGCGTGACGCGCGAGGACGTCTTCGCGCTCCTCGGGGCGCTGGAGCGCGGCGAGGTCCGCGCCGCCTCTCAGGATGCGAACGGCGACTGGGTGGCGAACGCGGTGGTCAAGGAGGGCATTCTCGCGGCATTCCGGCTCGGCGTCGAAGAACCCAGCGAGGCGGGCCCGCTCCTCTTCCGCGATCGCGACACGCTCCCGCCGCGCCGCCGGCTCCCCGAAGGCGTGCGCGTCGTGCCGGGAGGGACCGCGCTCCGGCGCGGCGCCTACCTCGCGAAGGGCGTCGTCGTGATGCCGCCCGCCTACGTGAACGTCGGCGCGTACGTGGACGAGGGCTCGATGATCGACAGCCACGCCCTCGTCGGTTCGTGCGCGCAGGTCGGGAAGCGCGTCCATCTCTCGGCAGCCGCCCAGGTGGGCGGCGTCCTCGAGCCGGTGGGCGCGGCCCCGGTCGTCATCGAGGACGAAGTCTTCGTGGGCGGAGGAGCCGGGATCTACGAAGGCGTCCGCGTCAGGAAGCGCGCCGTCCTCGCAGCGGGCGTGATCCTCACGGCGTCGAGCGTCCTCTTCGACCTCGTGAACGAGAAGGAGCTCCGCTCGACGCCGGACCGCCCGCTCGTCATCCCCGAGGGCGCCGTCGTCGTCCCGGGCTCGCGGCGGGCCACCGGTGCCTGGGCCGAGGCCCGCGGGCTTTCGCTCTCGGCTCCCATGATCGTGAAGTATCGCGATGCGAAGACGGACGCGCGGACTGTGCTGGAGAGCGCCTTGCGATGAACTCGACGGTCCTTCGTGCAGCGGCGCGGTATGGGACGCCGCTGTATCTGTACGACTTCGACGTGATCGAGCGCCAGGTTGTGCGCCTTCGGCGCGCGCTCGGTCCGCGCTTCGAGCTTGCTTACGCGGTCAAAGCAAACCCGTCGCTCGGGATTCTTTACTTTCTAAGAAAGTTCGGTCTCTCTTCGGACGTCGCATCGAAGGGCGAGCTGCTCGCGGCGCGCCGCGCCGGATGTCCACCTTCGAAGATTCTCTCGACCGGCCCCGCGAAATCCGACGCGGACCTCGAAGCGCTCGTGCGCGCGGGTGTTTCGCAGATTCACGTCGAAGGAGAATGGGAGCTCGAGCAGATCGAGAAGATCGGAGGGCGGCTCAGAAAGCGGGTCAGGGTCGGCCTCCGACTCAATCCGCCCTGGGGAATCGCGGAGAAGAGAGTCATGATCGGCGGTCCTGGCGCGAAGAAGTTCGGCTTCGACCTGGCCTCCGCCGAGAGAGTCCTTCAAGGGAAGAAGAGCTTCCCGCATCTCGAGATCTGCGGGTTCCAGGTCTTCAACGCATCGAACGTGCTCTACGCGAGGCTCCTCGTCGAGAACACGCGCCGCGTTCTGGCTCTCGCTCTTTCACTTTCGAAGAAATACGACGTTCCCCTGCGTTCCGTGGATTTCGGCGGCGGCTTCGGTGTGCCTTACACGGACGGGGAGAGACCCCTGGATCTCGGATTTCTGAGAAAGGGGCTGGCGGCAGTGGCCCACGACGTTGCGCTCGAGCCATGCCTCGCGAGCACGCGCCTCGTGTTCGAGCCTGGCCGATTCCTTGTCGCCGAAGCGGGAACGTACGTCGTAAAGGTCCTCGGGACGAAGAGGAGCCGCGGCGTCGACTACGTCCTCGTGGACGGGGGAATCCACCACTTCCTGAGGCCGGTTCTGATCGGGAGCCCTCATCGCGTGAGGCTTGTGCCAGGGAAGATCGGAGGCCGCCCTCGCCCCTCTACCCATTCGCAGAAATCTTTTATCGTCGCGGGCCCCCTCTGCACGAGCCTCGACGTCCTCCACCCAGCCGCGCGGCTGCCGCTGTCGACGCGCGGGGACCTCCTCGCCTTCGAGAACGCCGGCGCGTATGGCTATACGGAATCGATGCCGCTCTTCCTGTCGCACGAATGGCCGGCGGAGGTCGGCGTCTGCAACGGCCGCCTCGCGCTGCTCAGGCGTCCGCCGCGCGTGGCCGACCTGCAAGCGCGCCAGAAGACGCCATTCTGACCGCGCGCCCGCCGGGCGGATAATGGCTGGCCGCAGGGAGGCCGTATGGATGTTCGTTCGCTCGGCACGCACGGCCCCACCGTCTCGGCGATGGGCCTCGGCTGCATGGGGATGTCGGAGTTCTACGGGACCCGCGATGACGACGAGTCCGTCCTCACGATCCACGCGGCCCTCGACGCCGGGCTCGACTTCCTCGACACGGCCGACATGTACGGCCCGTACACGAACGAGGAGCTCGTCGGCAAGGCGATCGCGGACCGGCGCGACAAGGTCGTCCTCGCGACGAAGTTCGGCATCCTCCGGGACCCTGCGGACCCGACGAAACGCGGCATATGCGGGAGGCCCGACTATGTGCGCGCGTCGTGCGAGGGAAGCCTGAAGCGCCTCGGGGTCGAGACGATTGACCTCTATTACCTCCATCGGGTCGACCCCGCGACGCCCATCGAGGACACGGTGGGCGCGATGGCGGGTCTTGTGAGGGAAGGGAAGATTCGATGGATCGGCCTCTCGGAAGCCTCGCCCGAGACGCTCCGGCGCGCGAGCCGTGTCCATCCGATCGGCGCGCTTCAGAGCGAGTACTCGCTCTTCTCGCGCGACGTCGAAGCGGCCGTCCTGCCCGCCTGCCGCGAGCTCGGGATCGGGTTCGTCGCCTACAGCCCGCTCGGGCGCGGGTTCCTCTCGGGTCGCTACCGCAGCCTCGCGGATTTCCCGGAAGGCGACTATCGGCGCACGGCGCCGCGCTTCCAGAGCGAGAACTTCGCGAAGAACCTCGCGCTCGTCACGAACGTGGAGGAGATCGCGAAGCGCCGGCGCGCCACGCCGGCACAGGTCGCCCTCGCGTGGGTCCTCGCGCAGGGCGCCGGCATCGTGCCGATCTTCGGGACGAAAAGCCGCGACCGGCTCCAGGAGAACGTCGACGCCGCCGACGTCGTCCTCACGAAGACCGACCTCGCCGAGCTCGAGGCGGCCTTCCCGCCCGGCGCCGCGGCGGGGGAGCGCTACCCAGCGGCCGGCATGGCGACGGTCGGCCGCTGAGCCTCTTTCTCGGGCCCGGCCCGATAGAATCCGCGACATGAGTGTCAAGGTTCCGGAGACCCCCATCCTTCTTCTGACCGCCGAGCAGGAGCGCGTCCGCGCCGCGAAGGAGGAGTGGCGCCGGAAGGCGGCCGCCGCCTTCACGAAGATGCCCGCGTGGCGGAAGGACTTCACGACGGTCTCGTCGGCCGAAGTGAACACGCTTGCGACGCCGGACGACCTCGGGGGTTTCGACTACGAACGCGACCTCGGCTGGCCGGGCGAGTTTCCCTACACGCGCGGCGTGCAGCCCACGATGTACCGCGGCAAGCCGTGGACGATCCGCCAGTTCGCGGGCTTCGGCACCGCGCGACAGACGAACGAGCGCTTCAAACAGCTTCTCGCGCACGGACAGACGGGCCTCTCAACGGCGTTTCACCTGCCGACGCTCTACGGCTACGACTCCGACCACCCGATGTCAGCCGGCGAGGTGGGGAAGTGCGGCGTCGCGATCGACACGCTCCGCGACTTCGAGGCCCTGTTCGACGGTATCGACCTCGGGACCGTGACGACGTCCATGACGATCAACTCGACGGCGCCCATCGCGCTCGCGATGTACCTCGCGGTCGCCGAACAGAACGGGACGCCGTGGTCGAAGGTCGGCGGCACGCTCCAGAACGATATCCTCAAGGAATACATCGCCCAGAAGGAGTACATCTTCCCGCCGCGGCCCTCGATGCGGCTCGTGACGGACCAGTTCGCGTTCTGCGCGAAGCACGTCCCGAAGTGGAACACCGTCTCGATCTCCGGATACCACATCCGCGAGGCCGGCTCGACGGCGCTCCAGGAGCTTGCCTTCACGCTGCGCGACGGGATGGAGTACGTCAAGTACGGGGTCGACGCCGGCCTCGACGTGGACGACTTCGCGCCGCGGCTCTCCTTCTTCTTCAACGCGCACAACGACTTTTTCGAGGAGATCGCGAAGTACCGCGCGGCGCGCCGCATCTGGGCAAAGGTCATGCGCGACCGCTACGGCGCGAAGAGGCCCGAGAGCTGGAAGATGCGCTTCCACTCTCAGACCGCTGGCGTCACGCTCACGGCCCAGCAGCCTTACAACAATGTGGCGCGCATCGCGATCCAGTCGCTTGCGGCCGTCCTCGGCGGCACGAACTCGCTCCATGCGAACGCCCTCGACGAGACGCTCGCGCTCCCGACCGAGTTCGCCGCGAAGATCGCGGTGCGAACGCAGCAGATCATCCTTCACGAGACGGGCGTCGCGAACACGGTCGACCCCCTCGGCGGCTCGTATTTCGTCGAGGAGCTCACGAATCGGATGGAAGCTGGCGCCTTCGACTACTTCCGGCGCATTGACGCGTACGGCGGCATGGTGGAGGCGATCGAGGCCGGCTTCCCCCAGCGCGAGATCATGGACGCCGCCTATCGCTTCCAGCGCGCCTTCGACGCGAAGGAAAAAGTCATGGTGGGGGTCAACGCGTTCACGGAGTCCGTTCCGGAGGACAACGTGTCCATCCTGACGATCTCCGAGGAGACGGCCGCCGAGCAGCTCAAGACGCTGAACGAGGTCCGTCGCCTCCGCGACACGCGCACCGCGATGCAAAAGCTCCACGACCTCAAGGCCGCCTGCGCGAACGGGGCTAACGTGATGCCGCCGCTCCTCGAGGCGGTCAAGGCTTACGCGACGGTCGGCGAGATCTCGGACGTGATGCGCGAGGTGTTCGCGACGTACGAAGAGCCGGCGGTCTTCTAGCACCCATCCCGCGGCCCGTTTCTTGCGGAGTAGACTGCATGCCGATGCCGGATAGACGTAGTTTTCTCGCTTTCGCCGGGGCTCTTGGCGCCTCTCTGACGCTCTCTGCCGCGCCGCTCGCCGCCCAGACCGGCGGTGCGGAGGTCGGGAAGGTTTCCGTCAAGGACGCGCTCGGCCAGAAGGAGAGCCGCCGCCGCGAGGCCGTGGAGCATTACCTCAGGGCGAAGCTCTACTCCCAGGAAAGCGAGTTCGAGGCGGCGGTCCGGGAGTTCAAGAAGGCCGTCGAACTGGATCCGACGGACGGCGCGCTCCGGCGCGAATACGGTGAGCTCCTGCGCGACCTCCCGGTGTATCCCGAGGCCGAGAAGGAGGCCCGCAAGGCCGTCGAGCTTTCCCCGAACAGCGCGGGAGCGCACCGGCTTCTCGGACAGGTGCTCCTCGCGACCGCCAAGGACAATGTTCGCCTCGAGGAAGCCGCCTCCCAGCTGAAGGCGGCGAACGAGATGACGCCCTCCGATCCTCAGGGAGCCGTCGCGTATGCGCAGGTCCTCCTCCGCCTCGAGAAGCCGAAGGAGGCCTCCGCGGTGCTCGAGGGGGTTCTCGATCGCGCGAACGGACCCGCCATCCTGCTTCTCTACGGCGAGACCCTCGAGCGCAGCAACCAGCTTCCGCAGGCCGAAGAGGTTTACAAGGGCCTCCTGAAGCTAGACCCGGAGAACCGCGCGGCGCTGCTCGGTCTCCTTCGCGTCTACGACCGCGGCCGTCAGTTCGACAAGGCAGCTCCCATTCTCCAGAGCTTTCTGAAGCAGCAGCCGGGCAACCTCGGACTCAAGACACAGTACGGGGGGCTCCTCCTGCGCGGGCGCCGTTTTGCCGAGGCCCGCAAAATCTTCGAGGAAGTGCTCGCCGGCGATCCCGGGAACCGCGAGGCACTGCGCCTGTACGCGGCGCTCCTCTCGGAGACGCGCGAGCCCGACAAGGCCGACGAGGCGCTGCGAAAGCTCCAGGCGCTCGAGCCGGACGACCTCGAAATACCGTATCGGCGCGCGATGAACTTCCTCGAGGCACGCCGCATCCCGGAGGCCGAAGCTGTGCTTCAGGAGCTGCGCGCCTCTCTCGCCTTGAAGAAGCCGAACGGCCCCGAGATCGCGCAGATCGACGGCCAGCTCGGGTATGCCGCCTACCTGCGGAAGGACTATGCGGCCGCCACGGCGCGTCTCGAGCCGCACCTCCGGGGCGAGGACGGTCTCAATCCGCAGGCGTACGGCCTGCTCCTGCAGATCGCCCGCGACCGCGAGGACTGGGCCGGCGGGCTCCGCCTGTCCAAGGACGCCTACGACAAGGCGCCGAAAAAGGCGCCGATGCTGCGCGCGAACTACGCGGAGTTCCGGCTCCGCTCCTCGTCCGCCGAGGAGCAGGCCGAGGGCGCGAAGATGCTCGACGCCCTCGCCGCCGAGGACAGGGCCGGCACGCTCCTGGTCGCGGATGCCTGGCAGCGCCTCGACAAGTTCGGGCGCGCGGCGGCCGTGGCGCGCGCGGGACTCGAACGCGACAAGGAAGACCCCGACCTCCTCTTCCGGCTCGCCGCTTCGCTCGAGCGCGAGAAGAAAGTCTCCGAGTCGGTGGACGCGTTCGAGAAGCTCCTCAAGGTCCGGAGTGACCACGCGCCGGGCCTGAACTACCTCGGATACATGTGGGCCGACCGAGGCGAGAACCTGCCGCGCGCGCTGGAGCTCATCCGGAAGGCCGTCGAACTGGAGCCGGGAAACGGCGCCTACCTCGATTCGCTCGGATGGGTCTACTTCCAGCTCAACAAGCTCGACAAGGCCGAGGAAAATCTCCGTGCCGCGTCGGTCCTCAATCCCGATGACGCCACGGTCGAGGAGCACCTCGGGAATCTCTTCGAGAAGAAGGGAGACCTTTCGGGCGCTCGGGAGAGCTGGAAGCGCGCGCTGACGCTGAAGCCCGACGAAGACGTCAAGCGCCGCCTCGACGACAAGCTCCAGAAGACCGACGCGAAGAAGTGACCGCGCCCTCCCGTTCGCTGCGGGTTGCCGGTTCGGCTCTTGTATCGCTGACTATTTTCTTAGAAGGTGGGTGTGCCAGCGGGGGAGCGATGCGCGCGTCGAGTACCGCGTCGGTCCTTGCGACCTACGAGAAGGCCCGCCTCGCGGCGTGGGACACCTCCCGCCGCTTCAAGGCGCTCTTCAAGGCGGAGGTGTCGCCGAAGGTCGGCGCGATCGGGCGCGGCTACCTGTCCGTCTGGTGGAATGGCGCGACGGGCACGCTCCACTGGCGCGCTTCGGCGCCGATCGCGGGGAGTGGAAGAGGGGGATTTCTTGGAAAGGGGACGAGCGACGGCTCCTCGCTTTTTCCCGGAAAGCTCGGGCCCACCGACCTCATCGCCTGCATCCTCGGCGTCCCGGAGGAGTCCCTTTCGCCCTCTGTCGCCGTGGATCGCGAAGGCCGCGTGATCGAGATGTCCTTCCCGAGCGGCGAAGTCGTCGCGCTTCAGCCCGGAGAAGGCGTGCCGCGTCGCATCGAAGCGAACGGTCCCGACGGGCGGGCCGTCCTCACCCTCGAGGCCTACTCGTCGTGGCCCGAGAGCGAAGAGATTCCGCCCCTGTGAAGCGGCTCACCCTCGAGGCCTTTGCAAAGGTGAACCGCTCCCTGCGTGTTCTCGGGAAGAGGTCCGACGGGTATCACGAGCTCGACACGATCTTCCAGACGGTGGACTTGACCGACACCTTGAATTTCTTAGAAAGGGAAGATGGCCGCCTCGTCCTGACGATCGAAGGAGCCGATTTTCCGGCGACCGAAGAGAATCTCGTGCTGCGCGCGGCGCAGGCGCTCCTCGCGAGGGCCGGCGTGACGCGGGGCGCGGACATTCACCTTTCAAAGAAAATCCCGATTGGCGGCGGGATGGGTGGCGGCAGCTCGAACGCCGCGGCGGCTCTCCTTGGCCTCTCGGCTCTCTGGAGTCTGCGCCTCTCGGACGCCGATCTCGATGCGCTCGCGGCCTCCCTCGGCTCCGACGTCCCGTTCTTCCTCCTCGGCGGCCGCGCCCGGGGCACCGGACGGGGCGAAATTCTGGAGCCTCTCGAGGACGGGCCGGAGGAGTGGCTCGTCCTCGTCTTTCCACGGTTTTCCCTCTCGGCTGCAGTGGTTTACGGGGCGCTTGCCGCCTCCGCGTTGACAGATCCGGCCGCCGCAACTAACCTTCGCGGTTCTGACTCCGGTGGCGGGCCGGATCGGAACGATCTGGAGCCGGCGGCGGAGTCTCTTCGGGGCGAGTTGCGCAGGTTCCGGGCGGCGCTGTCGGACTCCGGCGCCATGAGTGCGCGCCTGTCCGGGAGCGGCTCGACGGTGTTCGGGCTTTTTGGAGACGAGGAAAGCGCCCGGCGCGCCACCGAACGGCTCGCGGGGCTTCGGGAAGAGACGAAGACGACGATGACGATCGTAAAGACCGTTTCCCGGGCAGCCTTCGCGCGGCGCGCGAAGCCGTCGCCGGGAGCACCATGCGGATGACCTCCGACTGCGCGAGAATCCACGCGGAACTTCCGGATGGGGAGTCGACAAGTGGTAAGTCAGCGGTCTTTGGAACCGCCTACCGGAGGTTCGAATCCTCCCTCCCCAGCCATTCTCTCTGGCGCCGTCCTTGAGATCCTGAGAAACGATGGAACGCTTCGCATACGGTGATCTGAAAGTCTTCGGAGGGCGGTCCCATCCGGCCCTCACGGGCGAGATCTGCCGCAACCTCGGCCGCGAGGCGGGCCGCGTCACGCTCTACAACTTCTCCGACGGCGAGAACTACTGCCAGATCGACGAAAACGTCCGCGGCGCCGACGTGTTCATCGTGCAGCCCACGGGACCGCCGGCGAACGCGAACATCATGGAGCTCCTCATCATGCTCGACGCGCTGAAGCGCTCTTCGGCGTCGCGCGTGACGGCCGTGCTCCCGTACTACGGGTACGCGCGCCAGGATCGCAAGGACAAGCCGCGCGTGCCGATCACCGCGAAACTCGTGGCCGACCTCATCGTGGCGGCGGGCGCCGACCGCATGCTCTGCGTCGACCTCCACGCCGCGCAGATTCAGGGTTTCTTCAACATTCCGGTGGATCACCTCTTCGCGGCGCCCGTTCTCCTCGACGCGATCCGCGACGCGAACCTCGACCCGCTCACGGTCGTCTCGCCAGACGCGGGCGGCGTCGAGCGCGCGCGCGCGTTCGCGAAACGTCTCGGCGCGGGCCTCGCCATCGTCGACAAACGGCGGAAGGGCAAGAACGAGGTCGAAGTTCTCCACGTCATCGGCGACGTGCGGGACCGCAACGTGGTCGTCGTTGACGACATCATCGACACGGCCGGTACGCTCATCAACACGGTCATCGCTCTTCGCGACTCGGGCGCGCGCCGGCTCTTCGCGGGCTGCGTGCATCCCGTCCTCTCCGGACCCTCGATCGACCGCATCAACGCGAGCCCCATCGAGCGCGTGTTCTGCACGAACACGCTCCCGCTCGACGAAAAGGTCTCGCGCTGCCCGCTTCTCACTCCTCTTTCCATTGCGCCTCTCCTCGCGGAGGCGATCCAGCGGATTCACCAGGGGGCGAGCGTCTCGTCCCTCTTCGTCTAGGCCGGACCGTCCGCCCCGGGGAATTCCCTTCGGGACCGGACGCCCATGAAAGGAAACCATGCTCCAGGAAAACATCGTCGTCGAAGTCGAAAAACGGCTCACCACCGGGAAGAACGCCGCGAACCGCCTGCGCGCCAACGACCAGATCCCGGCCGTCCTCTACGGAGGCGGCAAGGACATGGAGACGTGGCCGCTTCAGGTCCCCCGCAAGACCCTCGCGACCCTTCTCAACAAGGGCCTCCACGGCAACGCGATCTTCAAGCTCAACCTGAAGGGGACGGATCAGTCGCGTCACGTCATGATCCGTGACCTCGCGGTCGACCCCGTGTCGCGGAAGATGCTTCACGTGGACTTCGTCCGCGTGCTCCTCGACCGGAAGCTTCGCGTGAAGAGCGAGATCGCGATCGAAGGGGTGCCGAGCGGCGTGAAGAACGCGGGCGGCATCCTGAACATCGTCACGCACGAGATCCTGATCGAGTGTTTCCCCGCCGACATTCCGGAGTTCGTGAAGCTCGACGTCTCGGCGATGGAGATCCACGACTCGTTCCGCATCGCGGACCTCAAGCTCGGAGACAAGATCAAGGTCCTCGAGAAGGCCGACCGCGTTCTCGCGCACGTGGGCGTGCCGAAGGCCGAAGAGGTCGTCGCGCCTGTCGCCGAGGTCGCCGGTGCCGAGGGCGTCGTCGCCGCTGTCCCGGGCGCCGAGCCCGAGGTGATCAAGAAGGGCAAGAAGGAAGAGGAAGGCGCCGAACCCGCCGTGGCCGGAGCGAAGGCCGCTCCGAAGGCCGCTCCGAAGGCCACTCCGAAGGCCGAGAAGAAGGAAAAGAAATAGGCACGGACGGGATCGTCCTCGTGGTGGGACTCGGCAACCCCGGCGACCGGTATACCGGCACGCGGCACAACGTCGGCTTCGACGTCGTGCAGGCGTTCGCGGAGAAGGCCGCCGGCGGTCCGCCCCGTCTCGACCGGCTCGACTGCCGCGCGCTCACCGGGCGCGTAAAGGTGGGAGACTGCCCCGTGATCGTGGCCCGGCCCCAGACCTACATGAACGCCTCGGGGGAGTCCGTGAAGGGCCTTGCGGCGAAGTACGACGTCCCTCTCGACCGTCTCCTCGTCGTCTCCGACGACGCGGCGCTTCCCGTCGGGGCCCTCCGCCTCAGGCGCTCGGGCTCCTCCGGCGGCCAGAAGGGCCTGCAGTCCGTGATCGACTGCTTCGGGACGAACCTGATCCCGCGCCTGCGCCTCGGCGTGCGCGGCGATAACTTCCAGCCCGGCGAGCCCCTCGACACGTACGTGCTCTCGCGCTTCTCGAAGAAGGAACGCCCCGTCGTGGACGAGGCGATCGCGACGGCGGTAGACGCTCTCTCCGTCTTCGTGACCGAGGGAATCGACGCCGCCATGAACCGTTTTAACCGTTTGCCCGAGGAATCCGCCTCGGCGAACTGAACCACAACCTTGGCTCGGCACCGGACCAGAGGTCCACAGCCGCGCCTCGCGACCGGCGGACACCGGCGCGATCCAGAAGGAGGAGACCCTCGTGACCACCCCGAATCCGCAACGCCAGTACGACATGGTCCTGCTCATCGTCCCCGAGAAGGACGAGGCGGGAACCCAGGCCGTCGTCGAAGAGTTCCGCAAGCTCCTCGTCGACAACGGCGCGACCATAGAGAAGGACGAGTCGATGGGCCGCCGCCGCCTCGCCTACGTCGTCAAGAAGAGGACCGAAGCCACGTACCACAACTTCCTTTTCCGGGCGCCCGCCGCGTGCGTCGCCGAGGTGCAGCGTAAGATGCGCCTCTCGGAGAGCGTCCTCAGGTTCCTCTCCGTCCGCATCGACGAAGAGGTCAAGCACGGCCAGAAGGTCGCGCGCAACACGAAGCCGCGCCGGCCCCGCCCCGAGGCTTCCGACGCGCCGTACTCCTCGCCAGCGCCCGCGCCAGCGCTCGCGCCCACCATGCGCCCGGCCGACCCGGCCGGCGACTCCCGCGAGTAACGCGGGAAGCACCAGGAGACACACCATGGCCGCTCCCATTCGCAAGCCCATTAAGAAAAAGTTCTTCGTGCGCCGCAAGCGCGTCTGCAAGTTCACGGTCGAGAAGATCGGGTACATCGACTTCAAGGACGTGAAGCTGCTCGCGGGATTCGTCCCCGAGCGCGCCAAGATCCTCCCGCGCCGTATCAGCGGGACGTCCGCCTTCTACCAGCGCAAGCTGGCGACCGCCATCAAGCGCGCCCGTTACCTCGCGCTTCTTCCCTACGTCTCCGATTAAGCGAGCCCTCGCCGTCCTCGGGGCGGCGCTCGCCGCGGCGCTGACCGCGGCGGCGCCGCCCTTCGGCCTCGTTCTGGCGCCGCATGCGGCGGCGCGCCTGGGCCGCGCGGCCCTCGAGTCGAAGCGCCTCGCGGCCGGGTTCCTCCTGCCGGCCCTGACGGTTCCCATCGCGCTGGTCCTCGGGGCGCTCCTCTCCGATGGCGCGCTCGTCGCCGCCGTGCTCGCGATCATCCTCGTCGCCCTTCCGGCCGTGGGCCTCTTCGCGGTGGCGCGCGACGGCCGCAGGCGCGACGTGGTTCTCCTCGCCGTCTTCGCGCTCACGGGGATCGGCGGCCTCGCGGTGCTCCTCGGAGCCGCCGTGGCCACGGGCCGCGATCCGGGCGCCGCCCTCGCGGGCCGGTGGGCCGCCCTCGTGCCCGAGATGCTGGCCAACTACCGCGCGAGCGGCTGGGGCGAGTCCTCGGTCACCACTGTCGCGCGGCTCTTCGAGTTCGGCAGGGTCCTGATCGAGGAGCAGCTTCCCGGGATCGTGCTCGCCGTCGCCATGATCCACGCGGCTCTCGTCGTGTACGGGTTCGCGCGCGGCGCCGGGCTCGCCGAGGCGGACTGGTCGGAGGCCTCCTTCAGCCTTTTTCGGACTCCGCTGGCCGCCGCCGTCGCTTTCGTGCCCGCCGGACTGCTGGCGGCCGTCGCGGGGGCGGAGCTCCGCCGGCCGGCGGTCGATCTGCTCCTTCCGCTCGGCGTCTTGTTTTTTCTGAGGGGTCTAGCCATAATCCGCGCTCTTCTCGATCGGGGAAGAGCCGGCCTCGTGGGCCGGGCGCTCGTCTACGTGCTGGTCTTTCAGATGCCCTTCCCCCTTCTTCTCGCTCTCTCGGGCCTCCTCGACGAGTTCGTCGACGTGAGGACGCGGCTCGAAAAGAAAGGGGCCGGCGACGGTTCGGCGGGTCCGGACATGCCCGGCGGCTTCTGACCGGCACATCACCTGTAACCCGATGTAACTTGAGGAGCTCGCGATGAAATTGGTCCTGACCGACGACGTGAAGGGGCTGGGGCACCGGGGGGACGTTGTGAACGTCGCCGAGGGCTATGGCCGGAACTTCCTGCTTCCCAAGGCGCTCGCGTTTTCCGCCACGGCGGGGAACGTGAAGCGGCTGGAGCAGGAAAAGAAGCGTTACGACGCGCGCATCGAGCACGAGAAAGACCAGGCCGCGGCCGTCGCGAAGTCCATCGAGGGCGCGAAGATCGTCCTCCACAAGAAGTCGGGCGAGAACGACTCGCTCTACGGCTCCGTGACCTCGTCCGAAGTCGCGGACGCGCTGGAGGCCAAGGGCATCACGGTCGACAAGCGGAAGATCGATCTCGAGGAGCCCATCAAGCGCCTCGGGACGCACACGGTGCACGTGAAGCTCCACCGAGACGTGACCGTGGCCCTCACCCTGGAAGTCCGTCCGCTCGCGAACTGAGCGGGACGACGCGTCTGCGCTGATCCTCAGCCCGGTGGCCCACCGTCTTTGCCCGCTTTCGGCAGCGGCGCCGCGAGCTTCGGGGCGTCGGTCACGGTGACTTCGTCGGCCTTCGTCTCCCCACGCTTCGGGGAGTACATCGCGCGCTGAAGATATTGCGGCAGCCTCGCGACCGCATGCGGCTGGTCGCCGCACAGGTCCGTGGGCTGGGTTCCGTTCGCGAACGCCATGAGCACGACACGGGCGCAGGACGGCGTCGCCCGATAGCCGGTGGATTCGTCCACCGCCACGAGGACCACGCCCTGAGGCGCTTCGAAGTCCTCGGTCTCCGTCACGAGGCCCGCCTCCTTCATCTTCTCGACGATGCGGATGAAGATCGGGAGCGCCACGTCGGCGCCCGCGGACTTCGGCCCGAGCGTTTTCTTCGTGTCGTGGCCGACCCACACGGCGATCGTGTGCCGCGGCGTCATCCCCACGAACCAGGCGTCCGTGAAGTCGTTCGTCGTGCCCGTCTTGCCCGCAAGAGGAAGCTTCAGCCGCGCGGCCGAGGCCGCCGTGCCGCGCGCCACGACGCCCTTCATCATGTTCAGCAGGACGTAGGCCGACGCGGGTGAGGTCGCTTCCTTCGGATCCGGCGAGTTCTGTTCGAGGGTCACGCCGTCCGCGTTGCGGATGCGCTCGACGAAGTACGGCTTGTATGTGATCCCGCCGCTCGCGATCGTCGAGTAGGCTTGCGCCATCTCGAGGGGGGTCACTTCGAAAGAGCCGAGGGCCAGCGACGGGTAGGCGAGGAGGTTCTGGCGGACTCCTAGGCGGCGCGCCGTTTCGATCACCCTTTTCGTGCCGACGAGGAGGTCGACGCGCACGGTGGCAACGTTCAGGGAATGCTCGAGGGCGTACTGATACGTCACGACACCCAGATACTTTCGTTCGTAGTTCTGCGGCTGCCACGGCGGCTGCCTCGGGTCGATGACGATCGAGAGCGGTGCGTCGAGCACCGTGTCCGCGGGCGTGAAGCCCTGCTCGATGGCCGCCAGGTAGACGGCGGGCTTGAACGCGGAGCCCACCTGCCTCAGGGCCTGCACGGCGCGGTCGAACTTCGAGCGGTTGAAGTCGTATCCGCCGGTGAGCGCGCGCACCGCGCCGGTTCCGTTTTCCACGATGACGACCGCGCCCTCGACGCGCGGATCCTGCGCGACGAGCGTCTCCTCCTTGCCGGCGTCGTTCAGGGACGTCTCGATCTGGATGACGTCGCCGCGCTGCACGGCCTTCGCGGGGCTTTCGGCACGCGTCCACCGGAAGGCCGCCGCCGGAACCGTGAACCGCTTCGTGCCGACGCGCACCTCGGCGCCCGTCTTGGACGCCTGAAGGACGACGGCCGTGAGGGTGTCGGACGGGGGAGCGCCCTCCGCCCACGAGGGGTCGCGATATTTGTCAGGGTCGATCCCCTCGGCGACGAGGTTGCGGGGTTTCCGGAAGCCCGAGCGGCGGTCGATCCGCCGGAGGCCGCGGCGGAGCGCCTCTTCCGCCCACGTCTCGAGCCGCGGGTCGAGCGTCGTGTCGACCCGCAGGCCTTCCCGGTAGAGGTCTCCCTCGCCGTACTCCTTCTCGAGGTACTGGCGGACCTCTTCGCAGAAGTAGAGGCCCAGGGTCGTCTCGCGGGACGAGCGGATGACGTCCACGGGCGATCCCTGGGCGGCCACGCGTTGCGCGTCGCTGAGAAATCCTTCCTCCGCCATCCGGCGGAGCACGAGATCGCGCCGGTTCTTCGCGGCGGCGATGTTGCTGAACGGCGAGTAGTACGCGGGCCGCTGGATGATTCCCGCGAGGAGCGCCGCCTCGGGCAGGGAAAGGGTCTTCGCGCCGTGACCGAAGTACCAGCGCGACGCCGCCTCGACCCCGTACGTGCCGTGCCCGAACGGAATCTTGTTGAGGTAGAGCGTGAGGATCTGGTCTTTCGAGAACTGCTTCTCGATCTCGACCGTGAGAAAAACCTCGTTGATCTTCCGGGCCCAGGTCTTCTCGGGTGTCAGGAAAATTGCGCGCGCGAGCTGTTGCGTGAGGGTGGAGGCTCCCTGCGACATCCGGCGCGTCGCGATGTCGCGCAGCGCCGCGCCTCCGATCCGGATGAGGTCGATCCCGCTGTGGTCATAGAACCGCGCATCCTCGGCCGCGAGGACCGCCTTGACCATCACGTCCGGAATGTCCGGCCGCTCGATGAGCATGCGGCGCTCGATCGCGAACCGGGCGATGACCGAGCCGTCCGCGCCCCTGAGCTCGGTGATGATGTCGGGACGGTAGGTCGCGAGCTCCGAAACTTTCGGAATCCGGATTGCCCGCGAGAGGGCGTATCCCGCGCCCGCGCCGAGGCCGGCCGTGAGGAGGACCGGCAGGAACAGGACGGCCAGGGCCGCCACGCGGCGCGCTCTCACATCTCATTCTCGCACTAGTGGTAATTTCGGGGTGATGACCGAAACGCCGCCGTCCGCGCCCGCGCCCGTCCTGCCGCCGCAGCTGCCAGTGACCCTGCCGTTCGAAGACGCCGCCCAGCGCGCCCGCCGGCAGGGTTGCCTGAAATGGGGCCTCGTCGGGTGCGCCGGAGCCTCGGTGGCCGTCATCGTCGGCCTCCTGTTCCTCATGAGCAACGCGAAGAAGCTGATGGATTTCGCGTTCGACCAGATGGGCGACCAGATCGTCGCGGCCGCGGCCCCCGACGTGACGCCCGCCGAGAAAGAGGACTTCCGGGCGGCCATGAGGGCGTTCTCGGAGAAGGCCAGGAACCGCACGGTGACGGCGCAGCAGGTGACGGCCTTCCAGGGCCAGGTTCGCGCGGCCGTGGCCGACAACCGCGTGACGGCGGAGGAGCTGCGTTCCCTCACCGTTTTCCTCAGGGATCCGCCGCGTTGACTCCGTGCCCGACTTCGAGTTCCTCTCCCCCCTGACGCCGCAGGGCGATCAACCCCACGCCATCGAACAGCTCGTCGCGGGCTATCGCGAGGGCAGGGAGAAGCAGGTCCTCCTCGGCGTGACGGGCTCGGGCAAGACGTTCACGATGGCGAAGGTCGTCGAGGCGTTGAACCGCCCGGCGCTCGTGCTGTCGCACAACAAGACGCTCGCGGCGCAGCTCTATCAGGAGTTCAAGGGATTCTTTCCGAAGAACCGCGTCGAGTACTTCGTCTCGTACTACGACTATTACCAGCCCGAGGCGTACGTCCCGCAGTCGGACACGTACATCGAGAAGGAAACGCAGATCAACGACGAGATCGACAAGATGCGCATCGCGGCGACCGCCTCGCTCTTCGAGCGACGCGACGTGCTCATCGTGGCGTCGGTCTCGTGCATCTACGGCCTCGGAAGTCCCGAGTCGTTCGGGAAGATGGCGATCGAGTTCACGAAGGGCGCGCGCTATGGGATGACGTGGTACCTGAAGCGGCTCATCGAGGCGCGGTACGAAAGGACGAACCTCGATCTCGAGCGCGGCGGCTTCCGGGTCCGCGGCGACGTTCTCGACATCCAGCCGTCGTACGAGGACCAGGGCCTCCGCGTCGAGTTCTTCGGCGACGAAATCGACCGCATCACGCGCTTCGAGATCTTGACGGGGAAGACCCTGGAGACGATCGAGCGCTTCGAGCTCTATCCGAAGTCTCACTACGTAACGCCCGAGGAGACGCGGAAGCGGGCCCTCGGCTCCATCGAGGCCGAGCTCGTCGTGCGGCTCGACGAGCTCCAGAAGCAGAACAAGCTGCTGGAGGCCCAGCGCCTCGAGCAGCGGACGCGCTTCGATCTCGAGATGATGCGCGAGCTCGGCTACTGCTCCGGCATCGAGAACTACTCGCGCCATCTCTCCGGGCGCCAGCCGGGTGAGCCGCCGCCCACGCTCCTCGACTACTTCCCGACGGACTACGTCACGATCATCGACGAGAGCCACCAGACGATCCCGCAGCTCCGCGCGATGTATCACGGCGACCAGTCCCGCAAGGGCACGCTCGTGGACTACGGCTTCCGGCTCCCGTCCGCGCTCGACAACCGTCCCCTGAAATTCGAGGAGTGGCTGGAGCGGACCGGGCAACGCCTATTCGTCTCGGCGACGCCCGCCGCCTACGAGCTTTCGGAGACCGGCGGCGAGGTCGTCGAGCAGGTCCTCCGGCCGACGGGTCTCCTCGACCCTCCGATCGAGGTGCGGCCCGTCAAGGGGCAGGTGGACGACCTTCTGTCGCGCGTGAAGGAGCGGACGGCGAAGGGCGAGCGCACGCTCGTCACGACGCTCACGAAGCGCATGGCCGAGGACCTCACGAACTACTACCTCGAGCTCGGCGTGCGCGTGCGTTACCTGCACAGCGACATCGAGACGCTCGAGCGCATCCAGATCATCTCGGACTTCCGCCGGGGCGTCTTCGACGTCCTCGTGGGCGTGAACCTCCTGCGCGAGGGGCTCGACCTGCCGGAGGTGTCTCTCGTCGCGGTACTGGACGCCGACAAGGAGGGATTCCTGAGGTCCGAGACGTCGCTGATCCAGACGGCCGGGCGCGCGGCCCGGAACGTCAACGGGATCGCGGTCTTCTACGCGGACCGCATCACGGACTCGATGCGCCGGGCGATCAGCGAGTCCGAGCGACGCCGCGCCATCCAGAGGGCCTACAACGAGGAACACGGCATCGTGCCCGAGTCGATCGTGAAGTCGCTCGACTCGCCTCTCCTCGCCATGTCGAACCTCGACTATTTCGAGCCGCAGGGGCTCGACACCCGGCGAAAGCCGAAGGACGCCCCGTCTCTCGACCGCGAGATCGCGGACCTCGAGAAGGAGATGAAGACGGCCGCGAAGGAGCTGGAATTCGAAAGAGCCGCCCAGCTTCGCGACCGGATCCGCGAGCTCCGCGCGATGAAGCTGTTCTGAAGGCCGGCTACGCCCGGCCGAGAACGAGCTGGGCCGGCTCGGTCAGGGACGTGTGGAGCTCGATCGAGCCGTCGAGAACGAAGACTTCGAGGCGGGAGTTGATGAGGGGAGCGATGTTCCCGGGGGGCGTCTTCCTCGTCGAGAAGATGCCGACCCACGCGTTCTTGCCGCTCGACTTCGCGACATAGAGCGCGCGGTCCGCTATCATGACGACCTGTTCCCACGTCACGCCTCTCGGCGCGGCCGGAATGAACGGGAAGAACGCGAAGCCGATCGAGCAGGAGAGCCGGACCGCATGTCCTTCCCCGAGATCGAAGGAATGCTCGGCGACGAGTGAACGGATCCGCTCGGCGAGCGTCTCGGCGACGGAAGGCTGTGCGAATCGTCCGATGATGAGGAACTCGTCTCCGCCCCACCGGAGGATCGTGTCCGAGCGGCGGCAAGCGCGCTCGAGGACGTCCTTGATCTGGAGAAGGACCCTGTCTCCCGCGGCGTGGCCCCGGGAGTCGTTCACGGGCTTGAAGCCGTCGAGATCGACCATGAGAAGAACGAAGTCGGCGCGCGGAACCGAGGCGTCCGAACCGCCTGGCTGCGAGGACTCCGCGTAGTACCGGTCGACGAGGCCGATCTCCTTGTCGATCTCCGTCATCATGAAGCGGCGGTTGTGAAGACCCGTGAGCGAGTCGGTGAGGCTCGACTCCTCGAGCTTCTGGATCGCGCCCTTCAGCTCGTCGTTCCGGACGGCCAGCTCCTTCGTCCGCTTCTGAACCTCGGCCTCGAGGAGGCGGCCGCGCTCCGCTTCCCGCTCGAGTTCCTTGCGTGAATACCGCACGTACGACGCGATTGCGGTAAGGATCGCGAGCCCGTACAGCAGGTAAGCCCACCAGCTCTTCCACGGCGGCGGGATCACGACGATGTCGAGCAAGGCTCCCGCCTCGTTCCAGACGCCGTCACTGTTCGAGCCCTTGACGTGAAACCTATAGCGGCCGGCGGGGAGGTTCGTGTAGGTCGCCCGCCTGCTCGTCCCCGAATCGACCCAGTCGCGGTCGAATCCCTCGAGCTTGTAGGCGTACTGGTTCTTGGCGGGTGCCGTGAAGTCGAGCGCCGCGAATTCGAAGGAGACGACGTAGTCCTTGTAGCTCAAGGCGATCTCGTGGATCTCGCTCGCGTCCTTCGGAAGGGGGAACGGTTTGAGGAATTTGAGCAACCCCGTGAGGACGACTGGGGGCACGTGCGGATTCAGGCGGATGCGGTCCGGGTGGAACTCGTTGAACCCCTCGTTGCCGCCGAAGAGCATCCCGCCATCCGGCCCCCGGCCCGAGGCGCCGAAGTTGAATTCGTTGCTCTGCAAGCCGTGCGAGCGGTCGAAGTTCCGGAACGTCCCCGTCTTGGGGTCGAAGTTCGAGAGGCCCCGGTTCGTGCTCAGCCAGAGAGTCCCGCGGGCGTCCTCGAGGATGCCGTAAACGGTGTCGTTCGGAAGGCCGTCGCGCTCGGCATAGTGGCGAAACGATGCCCGGTTCGCCCGGCGGTCCTCGGCGCTCCAGGCGCTGAGCCCGCCGCCCTGTGTCCCGACCCAGAGTGTCCCGCGCGCGTCCTCGTGGATGCAGAACACGATCCCGTCGGCGAGGCTGTCCTTTCGGGCCGGGTCGTGTTGAAAGCGCGCGAACGCACCGGAGCTCCGGTCGAAGCGGTTCAGGCCCCCGCGCTCGGTTCCGAGCCAGAGAGTTCCGGCCGCGTCCTAGGTAAGGGCGAGCACCGAGTCGTCGCTCAGGCTCGCGGGGTTCGAGGGGTCGTGCCGGTAGCGGGCGAACGATCCGCTCGACTGCTGAAAGCGATTCAGGCCGCCGCGGAACGTGCCGACCCACAGCTGGCCCTGCCGGTCCTCGAGGAGGCTCGTCACCCCGTTGGCCCCGAGGCTTCCGGGGCTCGCCGGATCGTGCCGGTAGTGGGTGAACGCGGCCCGAGAGCCGTCCAGCCGGTCGAGCCCGCCCTCGAGCGTGCCTACCCACAACGTGCCCGTGCGGTCTACGAGGAGCGACATGACCCGGTCGTCGGCGAGGCTGCCGGGCTGCCGGGGGTCGTGGCGGTAGCTTCGAACGAGACGGCGTTCGGAATCCAGCAGGTTCAGTCCATCGTATGTGCCGACCCACAGAGTGCCATCGGTTCCCGCAGCGAAGGCTTGAACCGTGTTTCCCGTCAGCGACCGTGGATCGGCCGGGTCCGCGTGGTGGAGCGCGAAGGACCCCGCTGAGAGGTTCGACCAGTCGACTCCCGACGTCTGGGTCCCCGCCCAGAGGACGCCGCCCCGGTCCTGAAAGAGCGAGAGCACGCGACTCTCCGCGAGGCTCGCGGGGTCCGCAGGGCTGTGGACGTAGCGCGAGAACCCGCCGTCCGCGGGCGTCCACAGGTTGAGGCCGCCGTCGGTTCCGACCCAGAGCATCCCGGCGGAATCCTCGAGCAGCGACCAGACCTTGTCGTCGCTGAGGCTTCGCGGGTTCGAGGGGGCGTGGCGGAAGTGCGTGAAGACGCCCGTGGCGGGATCGAGCCGGTCGACGCCGGACGCATAGGTCCCGATCCAGATCGGCCCGTCGCGCGCGGCGAGGACGGAACGGACGCGGTCGCTGCTCAGGCTCTCCGGGCGTCCCGAGTCGTTGCGAAAGTGCGTGAACGCGCCGGTCTTCGGGTCGAGGCGGCTCAGGCCGCCGCCGTCGGAGCCGATCCAGATCGACCCCTCCTTGCCCTCGGCGATCGACCGGATGCGGTCGCCGCTGGGGCTGTTGGGATTCGACGGATCGTGGAGAAAGCGCGTGAACGCGGACCGAGCGCGGTCGAACCGGTTCAGGCCGCCGCCGTCCGTGCCGATCCAAAGCGCGCCGTCGCGCGTCTCGTGGATCGCGCGGATGCGGTCGCTGCTGAGGCTCTTGGGGTTCGACGGGTCGTTGCGGAAGACCGTGAAGGCGAGCGTGCGGAGGTCGAGGCGGTTCAGGCCGCCGCCGTCCGTGCCGATCCAGAGGACGCGCTCGCGATCCGCATGCAGCGACCAGATCGTGTTTGCCGAGAGCGAGGCTTTCCTGTCCGGGTCTCGCTTGAAGACGGTGAACGTGTAGCCGTCCCAGCGGTTCAGGCCGTCCTGGGTTCCGAACCACATGAAACCGAGCGGGTCCTGCGCGATTCCGTTGACGGCTCCCTGCGAAAGCCCCTGCTCGAGCGACAGGTGGTCGAATCGGACCTGCCGCGGCGCTTCCCCGGACGCGACGCGGGCCGACAATACGACCGCCAGAAGGACGAGGGTGGCTCGTGCGGCCGCAACGCAGCAAGGCGCTCCCGCGGGCGTCCTCTGCATCTCGCTTTTTCGGAGATTACATGATCGCGGCGCGGATTTCGCCGCCGCCGCCTGCGCGAACGAGCGCCGCGAAGTCCTCGGCAGGCAGCGGCCGGGAGAAGAGGAATCCCTGGGCCTGGCTGCAGCCCTCCTCCCTCAGGAACCGGAGCTGCCCCTCCGTCTCGACGCCCTCGGCCACGACGGTCAGCCTGAGTCCCCGGGACATCGCGATCAGGGCCGAGACGATGGCTCCGTCGGAGGTGTCGCGGCCGATGCCGTCGATGAACGAGCGGTCGATCTTCAGCGCGTGAACCGGGAAGCGCTTGAGGAAGCGCAGGGCCGTGAATCCCGCGCCGAAATCGTCGATGACGAGGCTGACACCGAGCGCGCGGAGCTTTTCGAGGCGTCCGAGGACCTCCTCCTCGTTCTCGAGGAGCGCGCTCTCAGTGAGCTCGAGCATGAGGGTCCCGGGAGCGAGGCCGGTCTCGGCGAGGATCCGCGCGACGGTCGGGGCGAAACTCTCGCTCGCGAGCTGTACGCCCGATACGTTGACCGAGATCAACCCGGCCTTCAGGCCCTCGTCCTGCCAGCGCTTCGCCTGGCGGCATGCCGTCTCGAGAACCCAGGCGCCGATCGGGACGATGAGGCCGCTCTCCTCGGCGACGGGGATGAACGTAGAGGGGGGGACCGGGCCGAGCTCCGGGGAGTTCCATCTCAGGAGCGCCTCGCTCCCGACCACCCACCCGCCGTCCCCGTCCACGAGCGGCTGGTAGTGGAGGGTGAGCTCGCCGCGGTCCAACGCCCTCCGGAGATGGGCTTCGAGAGTCAGTTTGGCCGACACGGCCGCGTTCATCGTCTCGCTGTAGAAGTGGATGCTCCCTCGGCCGCTCCTTTTGGCGAGCCCGAGAGCGGCGGCGAGCCGCCCATCGCTGCTTCCGGTCGGCGCTCATTCCTCGTCTTCTCCGGAGGATTTCCCCTTCTTCAGTGTGACCTTGACCTTCTCCAGTTCCTCAATCTCGACGAGGATGCGGCGCTCCGGCTCGTAGAAATACACCGTCTCGTGCGCGTTCATGATCTTCAGGAGCGTCGCGGCGAGCTCGTCCTCGTGCTTTTTCAGCGCCTTCTTTTCCTCGCGCACGTCGAAGAGCGCTAGCGCCGCGTCGCGGATCTCCTCGACGACTTCGTCCTCCATGCCTGGGAGAGACTTCGTGCTGGCCATGGCTTACTCCGTCCCCGCGATTGGCTCGGCGTCGCCGTGGAAGGAGAGCCGGAGGGCGAGCTGGACGAGAGCCTCGTCGCGGATAGAGACCTTCGTGGCGAGGACGCCGACGTTTTTCAGCACCTCCTTGTGGCTCGTTTCGAGCTCGGCCGCCGCCTCGTCCTTGCCGTGCTTCGCCGCGAGCGCGTCCCGGAACGTCGCCTCGCCCGCCTTGATGGCGTTGTATAGATTGCGGAGCTCCCCGAGCTCGGCCGGGCTGCAGCCCGCGAGGTCGTGCCCGACGAATTCCTTCAGCTCGCCAGGCTGGACGCTCAGGGATGCGAAGGCGTCGACGATCCGCTTGCGCTCGCCGTCCGGATCCGTCGCCGCGCGGTTGAGAGAGGTCGCCTTGATGAGGGTCTCGGCCTCGTCCGTGATGTCGCCCGGGAGGATCCTCATGGCGAGGGTGCGGATTGCCTTCGAAACGAGCGCGCCCTCTTTCGCGAGGAGGTCGTCCTCGGTCGCGGGGACGGTGAAGACGTTTCGGCCGCCCGAGTTCTTCCGGACGCTGAAGAAGAAACCGTCGTCCATCGGCTTCGAGCGCTCGACGGTCTTCGCGACGGTGATCTGCTTCGACAGCGTCTCGTTGCTCTCGAGGTCCGTCGCTGACACCTGGACGATCCGCTTCTCAGAGTCGTCGTAGACGGTGACCTGCTCGATGTGCACGTTCGTCATGCACCGGAGCGCCGCCTCGGCGAAGCGAATCGAAAGGCCCTCGATCTTCTTCCCGCCGCGCGACGCTCCGGTCCCACGCGGCCTCAGCAGCGGCACTCAAGCAGCCGTCGTGCGCGAACCCTTCGACGCGGTCGAACACGCCGAGCACTTCGACGGGCGTGCCGGTGATCTGCTCGTCGCAGAAGTGGCAGAAGCGGCCGAGGTCGAGGGCGGCGAGGGCTTCGTGCATGGGCTTCATACCGGCCTCCCCTCGTCCCGCTTCGCCGTGCAGGGCATGCAGTACCAGGCCCTCCGGTTCTCGGACTCGAACGCCTTCCCGCAGCCGAGCGGCATGCGGCAGATCAGCGGCTTCGGAGCCGGCTTCGCCGCGCGCTCTTCGTCGGTCAGCTTGGCGGGCTCGGCCACGGGGGCCCGATGGACGGTGAAGCCCGCCTGCTCGAGGTATCGGCTTGGCGCGATCAGGGAGCCAGGCTCGCGGTCCGCGACGAGGAGTACGGGGCTGTCTCCGTAGAGCCGAATGCCCGGCTGCCCTTTGATCGTGCTCAACTGCGAGGGCGTCAGGTTTGCGGCGACGGCGTCGATGATTCCGAGTTCATGTGTGACGGTCCCGCCCACGCCGCGGACGAGCGCGGACGCTTGGGCGAGGCTGGTGCTCTGGACGATCGCGGAGGTCGTGCGCGGAGCCGATGAGCGGTGCCCCGCGAGACAGACGGACAGGGCGAGGAGAACCGAGGCTGCCGTCCTGAAGGACCGGCTAGACCGGCTTTGCGTGAGGTTCGTTCCGACTCGCATGGTGCTCCTTAGAGTAGTCGGCTGATGGATAGCAATCGAAGTGCCAGCAGCCGGACGCACGTCAGCGGGTTTGGAGCCGGACGAAGTTCAGCGTTAATTGTTTATATAACGGGACTTATGGATTGCAGAGTCGAGAACCTGTTGTCAGGTCCTATGCAGCTTGAGCAGGATTTCTTGTGGCTTAGACGGAAGTTGCGCAAGATTCCTCGCGCAATCCGTAGCGGTCGATTTTCGAACGGTGGCTATGTTCGGCGTCGATACGTCTGCGACGTGACGCCGAGGAGCCTCGAGCCGAGGACCGCGTCCGAGGAGACGGCCGAGCGAATCTCCTCGAGCAGGATCCTCTCGGCGCGGTCGAGGCGATCCTCGGCTGCGGCGTTCGGCGCGGACGCGATCCGGCGGACAGCCGACCGCACTCCGTCCCACCAGTCCGGGCGGGGCGGCATTCCAAGCTCGACTTCGTTTTTTGCCTTCTGAAGGCGATGGCGGAACGTCGCATCGGGAACGCCGAGAAGAGCCGCGCCCTTGTAAGCGACGCCCCGAGCCGCCGCGTCGGCTTCGCGGACGAGGTCCGCACCGAGCCAGCGCCCGAGCGGCAGCGCGGGGATCTCCTTTCCCTCGGCGGCCTTCCGCACGAGCGCCGAGAGCTCCGTGCGGAGGGCGTCCCACGGGTCGGTTTCGGGTGAACCAGGGGGCAGGGTGCGCGCTGGCGCGCTCGGGGAGGTTGTGACGGCGGCCGGGACCGCTCCGCTGGCACCGTCGCTCGGCAGGCCGAGGTCCGCGGGGCTGAGCTCCTCGCGCGGGCAGAAGATAACGGCCTGCATGATCCGGTGCTGCAATTCGCGGACGTTGCCGGGCCACGGGTGGCGGAGCAACGTCACCGTCGCTGCAGGCGACAGCCGTCGCGGTTCCTTCTGGTAGAGCGTGCAGAACCTCGCGAGGAAATGTTCGGCGAGGAACAGGATGTCGTCGGGCCGCGCGCGCAGGGGTGGGACCACGAGGTTGACCACGTTGAGCCGGTGGAACAGATCGCCCCGGAAGCGGCCCTCCGACGCCTCGCGCTCGAGGTCGCGGTTCGTCGCGGCGATAATCCTCACGTCCACCTTCCGAGCCCGGTTCCCGCCGACCGCGGTGAGCTGCTTCTCCTGGACGAAGCGCAGGAGCTTCCCCTGCACGTCGAGCGGAAGCTCCCCGATCTCATCGAGCAGGACTGTGCCGCCGTCCGCTTCGGCGAGGCGCCCCACGCGCCTCGGGCCTGCGCCCGTGTAAGCCCCCGCCTCGTGACCGAAGAGTTCGCTGTCGGCGAGAGTCGCGGCGATCGCGCTGCAGTCGACGACGATGAGCGGCTTCTTGCTTCGCGGACTCATCTCATGGAGCGTCCGGGCGAGAAGCTCTTTCCCGGTGCCGCTTTCGCCGGTGACGAGGGTGGTCACGTCGGTCGCGGCGACCTGCTGGGCGCGGGCGAGGAGCTCGTGCATGGCGCTGCTCCGGTACTGGAGCTGAAGTCGATCGGAGGCCTGGCGAAAGCGGTCCAGCTCGGCCTCGAGGCGGTGGCGCCTCTCCTCCTCGCTCCGCTTCAAATCGGCCGCGAGCTGAATCCGCTCGAGGGCCGCTCCGACCTGGCGGCTGAGCCCCGCGAGGAAGGTCACGTCGGCCAGCTCGAAGGGCCGCACAGACTTGAGGAGGAGGGCTCCCATGGACCGGTCGTGTGACGAGAGCGGCGTCGCGACGACGTGAAGGAGCGCGTCGTCTCCGGGCCGGTCCGTGGCCCGGATCCGGATTTCGGCCGGACGCCCCGACTCCTGGGATTTCCGGATCAGTGCGCACTCCTCGGGCGGCAGCTCCAGGGATTCGACGACCTCGAGGAGGTTCCCGTGCTCGTCGCTTCGCACGAGACCGTAGGCGAGCCGGGGTTCTCCACGTTCGTCGCGTACGAAGAGCGCTGTGCTGCGGGGCGAGAAGGCGCGGTCGATCCGCTCCACGATCTGCGGCGCGAGCGATTCGACATCCTCGAATCGCGCCATGACGTTCATCGCGTCCCACAGGAGGCCCATGTTCCGGTAATCGATCGACATTCGGCCCGTGAAGATGCCGCTCAGCCGGTCGAAACTTTCGGCGCGCGCCGATTCCGAGCCGGGCTCCCACGCGGCCACCCGGTCGCCACCCGCGCGTTTGGCCGTGTTCAGGGCCTGGTCGGAGCGCCGGACGAGGTCGGCCGGTGTCGCGATCTCGATCCGGCCCGGTTCGAAAGCCGTGACGCCGGCGCTCGCGACGAGCCGAAGCGTTCCTTCGAGGAACGGCGCTTCGCGAACCGCCGCCCGTATCTTCTCGGCGACGGCCGCCGCCTCGGCGAGGCTCGCTCTGGGGACGATGATCATGAAAGTGACGCCGCCGAAGCGCGTGACGATGTCCGACGCCCTCAGGACTGACTGGATCCGCACCACGAGCTCGCGGATCGCTTCGTCGGCGGCTTCGCGTCCGAACCGTTCGTTGATGGGAGCGAAGCCGTCGGGGTTGACGGAAACGAGCCCGAGCGGCTGGCGACGCGAGCGGGCCGAATCGACTTCCTGATCGAGAAGGACGTGAAAGGCCGAGCGCCCGGGGAGCCCGCTCACAGGGTCCCGGAGCATGGCCGAGACCTCCGCGGCATGCTCGGCGAGGCCGCCGCCCAGGAACATGATCCAGTTCCACCAGAACGGGGCGGACGAATCCGCGGGTCCGGCAGGGGTGACTGAAGCGCGGAGTCGTTCGAAGGGACTCGACGGCCCGGGAGGGAGGCGCAGCCCGAGCCAGCCGGCGCGCGGGCCTTCCGCCGCTGAAGCGACGTCCAACCGGCGGCGCCCCGGCGGCGGAACTTCGTCCTCCCGGCTTCCGGCGGTCAGAACGGCGATCGGGGGCAGGGCCAGGATGAGGCCGTCCGGATCGCGGCTCCCGGCGAGACGGGGCCCGTCCGGGCTCGCCGCTCCGGAGTCAAAGCCGCCCTCCTCGATCTTCGCCGCCTCTTCGGGACTCGAGAACTCCGGCAGGGGCGGCCCGTCGCCCGCGTGGATCAACATGGGCGCCGAAGAGGCCGTCCGTCCCGCCGGAATGAAAATGGACGCGGCTCGCGCTCCGCTCATCTGAAGGATGCCGCGGACGTAATACTCGAGCAGCCTCGGCGCGCTGATCATGGGGCGCTTTATGATGCCCTGATTCCGCCGCTCCGTGTGAAGCGCGGGGAAGCGAAGTGACCGGTGAGAAACGAAGTCGCGGTCGTCCTCCTGCTGTCGGCTCTGCCTGTTTGTGCGGGTGAGTTCACGGGGCGTTTCACGCTGAACGAGAAGCCGGCTTCAGGCATCACGGTTTCCGCCGTGCCTCTGGAAACTTCGGTCGAGGAAGCCCGCCGCGAGGCGAGGCGTGGCCCGCGGCCGGAAGCGATCGGGAAGGCGGTCTCGAACGCGAAGGGAGAGTGGCGGATCGTGTTCGAGGTCCCGCCGGGCCAGACCGGGAGAATTGTCGTTTTCCATTACGCCGGCCCCGGTGTCCAGCAAGGCACGATTCCGGGACACGGGGATACGGCTGACTCCGAGGACGTCGCCGAGACCGCGCTCCGCAAGGGCGTGACGCTCACGGGTCTCGTCGTCGACGCGGAAGGCCGTCCGCAGAGCTGGAGTTCGAAAGAGCCGGCCAGCTTCGCGACCGCATCCGCGAGCTCCGGGCGATGAAGCTGTTCTGAGGAATGGTGGAGCATCCTGCTCGATTATCGAACTGCAATCATCTCGCCTTCGGCGTGAAGGGGTGCTTCCCGCCCTGAGGCCGGAAGCGGTAAGACGGCATAATTCCGGAATGAAACGGGATCGCGTACCGTGGGCATGGCTTGTGGTGTTGATGCTGGCTGCGGCAGCCGCCAGCCGTGCCGAGCGCCTCCCGGTCAGGCGGTACACGGCGACGCAGGGCCTGCCCGGCGGCCCGGTCAATCGGATCTTCTGTGATTCGAAGGGCTTCGTCTGGTTCTGCACTGGGGAGGGCGTCGCCCGCTTCGACGGCTACGCGTTCACTACCTTCGGGGCGGAGGACGGCCTGCCGTCTTCCGTCGTCCTCGACGTCCTGGAGACGCGCGACGGAAGCTACTGGCTTGCCACCGGGGCGAGCCTCTGCCGGCTCGCCCCGTCCGGGGCGAACGCCGCGGAGGCCCGGAGGCCGCCAGCCGTGGTTCGCCTCCCGGGCGACCGGGCCACTCCGAATCGGCTCTTCGAGGACCGTTCGGGAACCCTCTGGTGCGGGACGGCCGACGGCCTCTTCCGGGTCGACCGCGACGGCGAAAGCCCCTCCGTCCACTTCGTGAACCTGGGCATGCCCAGCGAGCTCTGGGACGACCCGATCGTCACAAGTCTCGCCGAGGACGGACGGGGCGGCCTCTGGGTCGGGGCCGGGAGCGGCCTCTACCACCGGACCGGCGACGGAAGCGTCGAGCGGTTCACGTCGGCCCACGGCCTACCGGACAACCGCATGAGGGACATCGCCCTCGCGCCCGACGGGACCCTGTGGCTGGCGACCCGGGCGGGTCTCGTCCGGCTTCGCCTCGACCCGGCCACTCTCCGCCCCGCCTCCGTGAGGACGATCTCGCACGCCGACGGCCTCGCGAGCAACGATGTCAACGCTCTTCACCCGTCCCAGGACGGCCGCATGTGGGTCGGGACCTTCTCCGGAGTCAGCGCCGTCGACGGCGGGTCGATCTCCAGCTACGGAGAGGCCCAGGGCCTCCACGGTTCGGTCTTCTCGCTCGAGGAGGATCGCAACGGCGACTTCTGGCTCGGCGGCGACGGCGGCGTGGACCGGCTGACGCGGAACGGTCTGGTGACTTACAACGTAGCGGACGGCCTGGCCGACCCGTTGGTCGACACGCTCCTCGAGGACCGCACCGGCACTCTGTGCGTCGTCCGGGCCGACGAACGCGCCGTCTTCGTGAGCCGGCTGAACGGCCGCCGGTTCGAGGCAATCGAGATCCCTCTTCCTTCCGGCACGGCGTATCCCGGCTGGGGATGGAACCAGTCGTTTCTGCAAGACCACCTCGGCGAGTGGTGGCTTCCGACCGGCCGAGGTCTCTGGCGCTTCGGCAGCGCGCCGTCGGCGTCGGTGCTCGCCTCCGCCCGGCCCAAGCGGATCTATACGACAGCGGACGGGCTGCCGGTCGACGATATCTTCGTGGTATACGAGGACAGGCGCGGGGACGTCTGGTTCTCATTGGCCTCACCATTGACGAACGGACTGTGCAGGTGGCGAAGGGAGACGGACCGGATCGAGAGTTTCCGCGACGGCGAGGGGCTGCCTCCCCTTCGAACCTTCCTGCCGACGGTGTTCGCCGAGGACAGGGCCGGCACGCTCTGGATCGCCTTCAACAGGGGCTGCATCGCCCGCTTCCGCGGAGGGCGTTTCGACCTCCTGACGGAGACGAACGGCGTGCCCCAGGGCTGGATCACGTCCCTCCTCGTCGACCAGGCGGGTCGGATCTGGATCGCTGCGGGTGTCGGCGGCCTGGGCGTGATCGACGACTCGGGAGCCGCTCACCCGCGGGTCCGGCGACTCACCGTCGCCGACGGCCTCTCGTCGAATTCCGCCCGGTGTCTCGCCGAAGACGCCTGGGGCCGCGTCTACGTGGGAACCGGGGCCGGTGTCGACCGGATCGAGGACGCGCGAAGAGTCGTCCAGCACTTCACGGAGGCTGAAGGGCTGGCTCCCGGCGCTCTCCGAACCGCCTTCCGCGACCGCAACGGAGCGATCTGGTTCGGGAGCAAGCGGGGTCTCTCGCGGTACACGCCGACGGCCCCGTCCCGCTCCCGTTCCCCGTCGGTCCTGATCACTGGCGTGCGCCTCGCCGGAGTCCCGCACGCCGTCCCGGTGGCGGGCTCGCCGTCGCTGGAGCTCCCGGACCTCCCCTTCGACCGGAACCGCGTCCAGATCGAGTTCGTCAGCCCTGGACGCCGGGAGGCCGACGCCGTCCGGTACGAGTACCGGCTCGGAGATGCGATGGAGCAGTGGATCCGCCCCGGCTCGGGACGTTCCGTCGACTTCGCGAATCTCGCCCCAGGACGGTACCGCTTCGAGGTCCGCGCCGTCACGGCGGACGGGGCGTCGAGCGTGGCTCCGGCGGCCGTGGGGTTCACGGTCCTGGCTCCGTTCTGGCGACGCTGGTGGTTCCTGGCCCTCGCGGCCGTCGCCGTCGCGGCCGCCGCCTGGACGGCGTTCCGATACCGCATTCGCCACCTCCTCGAGATCGTGCGCGTCAGGACCCGGATCGCGGCGGACCTGCACGACGACATCGGCTCGAGCCTGACGCGCATCGCGATCCTGAGCGAGGTCGCGCGGCGGAAGGTGGGCGAGGGCGATGCCGGCACGCTGCTGGGCGAGATCGCGGAGACGACGCGTGCCCTCGTGGGCTCGATGAGCGACGCGGTCTGGTCGATCGACTCGAAGCAGGACGATCTCCGAAACGTCGTGGTCCGCATGCGGACGTTTGCGACCGACGTCCTCGACGGGAAGGGCATCGCCTGGACGTTCGACGCCCCGGCCGAGCCTGGAGCCCGGCTCGCCCCCGAGATCCGGCGCGAGCTGTTCCTCGTTTTCAAGGAGGCCGTCACGAACGTCGCCCGCCATTCCGGAGCGCGGACCGCCACCTTGAAGCTCGACCTCGACGTGGACCGGGTCGTCCTCGAGATCGCCGACGACGGAAAGGGACTCGAAGTCGAACCGGCGCACGATCTCGATTCGAGCCTCCAGCGCGGGCGCGGCCTCCTGAGCATGCAGGTGCGGGCCAAGAGAATGGGCGGGGACCTGACCGTCACGTCGGCCTCCGAAAAGGGGGCGCGGCTGGTCCTGGTCCTCCCGCTGCGGAGGAAGGGCGCATGACCGTGCGCGGAGGCGACCCTGCCGGCACCGTCCTCGTGGGCCTGGTCGAGGACGACGACGCGATCCGCGAAGGCCTGCGCATCCTCGTAGACGGGAGCCTCGGCTTCCGTTGCGTGGGCACCTGGGCCTCCGTGGAGGACGCGCTCGAGGGGCTGCCCCGGGAGCTGCCGGACGTCCTCCTCATGGACATCCAGCTGCCGGGGATGTCCGGCACCGCGGGCGTGCGGATCGTCCGCGAGCGCCACCCGTCCATCGAGGTCTTGATGCTGACGATCCACGCCGAGCGCGAGCGGATCTTCGAGTCCATCTGCAACGGCGCGAGCGGCTACCTCCTGAAGAACACGCCGCCGGCGCGGCTGCTGGAGGCGCTCCGGGAGTCGAAGGGCGGGGGAGCGCCGATGTCGCCGGAGATCGCGCGCAAGGTCGTGGAGCTGTTCCGGAAGGCGCCGCCGCCGCCGGCCGAGGAGACGCGCCTGGCCCCTCAGGAGGTCAGGCTCCTGGGCCTCCTCGCCGAGGGGCACAGTTACCAGGCCGCGGCGGACCGGCTCTGTGTGAGCGTGAACACGGTTCGCAACTACATCCGCAGCGTCTACGACAAGCTCCACGTCCACTCCCGCTCGGAGGCCGTCTCCAAGGCGCTGCGCCTGGGCCTGATTGGATGATGCGGAGCATGCCGCCGGCGAAGAAACGCACGCCGATGCTCTGACGGGCGGCGCCGGCGCGCCCTAGCTTTCTTCCAGTCTTGGCCAGGAAGGCGGGACCCGAAGGAGGAAGCCATGCGCGACACACTCAGCCCGGTTGGCCGCCAAGTCCGGTTTTCCGTGATCGCCTCGCTGGCTGCCCTCCTCACGCTGTCGCTCACCCTGCTCGCGAAGCCGCCGCGTGCAGCCGAAGCGAAGCCGGCGGCGGGGAACGCCGTCGCGACGGCTCCGGAGGCCGCTCCCGACAACACGAACGAGAGCGTGGGCTGCGGCTGCGCGGAATCCTGCTACGCGACCAACTGACCGTCCTGGGGCGAAGTCCCCGCCGGCTCGGAGTTGCCCTGGGAGTTCCGCGCGGCGCGCGGCCCCGCCCCTGCTCAACTGCCTTCCTTGATCGGACTAAAGGAGGACGCAATGAGAATCGAACAGACGCAGGCGAAGACGGGATCGAAAGAACTCCTGGTGAGTGTGGTCTACGACCTGGCGCTCGTCGTCGCAGCTGTTCTTTCCATGGGAAGCGCTCCTCCGAAGCACGCCACATCTTCCATCGAGGCCGCCAAGCCCATGGCCGCCAATGCAGTCTGCACGAAGGCGGATGGCACTTCGCCCCGCAAGGAGATCGCGCATACGGACAGCCTCGACGTCCAGCCCAACTGACGCACCCAGCCGGACACCTGGCGAAAGAGTCACAAAGCGGGAAATCACTTCAGCCCCTCGCCGGGCCCGGGCCGAGCGCCTGACCACGACGCTTGGAAGCGCCGACGTTGGCGCGGTCTACTCGACCGACAGCAAGCACCGCCTTCTGGGCGGCTGCGGGTCCCGGTAAGGCGAGAGCCACGAGGAGGAAGGGCCACTGGAAGGTTGAACACCGAGTAAAGTGGTGGAGCTGATCAGGATCGAACTGGCGACCTCCTGAGTGCGATAAAGGCCACCTCCATCACTTTCCCAGTAGATTCTTAAACTTAGAGAGCGGGAAAGCGCCCCGTCTAGGGCGTTCGTGCGCGCCGAATCAGGGTACGCCCTGGAAGATGGCGTCGAGGCCGATTTCCACGGAGGCCTGTCAAGCGAAAGAGCGAGGGCGGATGGAGTCGCGAGGACTGGTCCATTTCGGTGATCAATCGAGACGGTTTTCGTTTGGATGACGAAGCTGCCGAAGCGCTGATTCCTGATGCCACGGCTTGGACGGCACCTCCCTCGCTGATGGCCCGCGACGTCACGCCGCTCGCGGTTGCTCGAGCGCGACCACCTGCGCGCGCGAGTACGCGTGCGCGGTCGCCGCGATCTTCGGAGCGACCTCAGGCGTGGGCCAGACGCTGCGCTCGACTCGGCTTCACCTTCGAGGTCGTGATCCTCTCGAGCGACCTGCCGATCTCCTGGACTGAGACCCCGGTCTTCACGAGTGCCTTCACCAGAAGGTCGATCGAAACGGTCTTATCGGCCGCTTCCATCTTCGCGACTCGCGGCTGGCTCGATCGGACGATCTTCGCCACCGCGACCTGGCTCAGCCTCGCGCGCGTCCTCTGCGCCCGGAGCCGCTTCGCGAGTGCCACTTTCACTTCGATGATGGCCATGTCCTCGTCCGAGAGCCTGAGAAATTCCTGAACCGTGACGGTCTTCCAGCCAGCGTTCTCGAGTCGGGCCGCCACGAAAGGACTATATCAGAACTGATATCGCAACGTCGTTAGGTGCGAGCAGATTCTGGTTGCCGAATCGGTATACGTGAGCTCGTGGTAGCAGGTAAAATGGTGGGCCCGACAGGGATCGAACCTGCGACAACCGGTTTAGGAAAGCGGAAAGCTGTCCGCAGCCGCCCTAAGTCATTACCAATTGGTCACCGCGGACAGGCGCGGACGGCCCGTGACATCGAAATGAACTATTTTTTGAACTCCATGTAGACTTACCATCGCCGGGCGGCGGCGGAGATTGATCCCTCCGTCGAATGCGGTCACCCTCGCTCGACCGCGCCGCCCCGGCCTTTCCCTGAGAGCGAGGAGAGCGAGGAACGACGTGGACAAGAAAAGCAGGCCCAAGAAAAACGCCGCGATCGCGCCCGCCGCGGCGCGCGTCGGAGTCCTGATCCCGACCGGGACCCCAACGGTCGAGATCGAGCGCCTCGAGAGGAGTATTTCTGCGCTCCGCGCGTTCGGGCTGGACCCGATCACCATTCTGAGACACGCGGCGGACGGCGAGACGCTGTTTCGGCAGTCCGTCAAGAGTGACACCCACGACGAGGATGTCGTCCGTCTTCTCGCCGAGAGCGACGACCTCCCGCTCTACTCCCCCTCGATGCAGGCCGAACTCTTCCGTGCGCGGAACCGGGAGGAACCCTTGAAGGAACGGCGGACGTTCTCCGACAAGGTTGGCGCGGTGCTTGCCGGCCGTCATCCCCTCGTGCGTGGATGGCGTGTGCCGATGAACGGACGCCTTGCCGTTTTTCGGTTCGAGGCACTGCACGAGATAGCGGAGGAGATCAAGAGAATCGACGGATCGATCCAGTGGTTTGCAGACGAACAGGCTCTCCTCGCATGGATGAAACGGTGCTCGCCGCCTCCGTCGTGGTTGGTGGCGCACGGGGGCATGGAGCGGTTTGCGCATGTCCTCGCGCACTACAGAAAACAGTATCGCAACCACAGGAGAAGGCCATACCTGGAGATGGCCGCGGCGCTAAGGTCCGAAGGTGGGCCGGCACAATCGGTCGCGTTGGCGAAGAGCGAGCTCGCGAAACGCAAGAAGGCGGCGGGCCGGGCCAAGGGGACAAAACCTTAGCAACTTGTCCCGCTGAGGGCCTTGCCGACGCGCGTCGGTAGGCCCACATTGCCGGAGTCATGAAGACTCTGCCACCCATCAACACAAAAAGTGATCAACCGACGAAGGAGGATTCCCTCGTGAGTGAACAATTTGTCCGCATCGAAGTAGGCGCAGCGGCCGTGAACCGCAGCGCCGGTTCCGTCCGCACGGCGATCCGCTGCGATCATGTTCCCGCAATCCGCGACGGTCGCATGGTGCTCGTGGATCTAGCCGCCCTGCGGGCGCGCTTCGCTCCGCAGCCGGTCGTGCCCGGCGCCATGAAGGTGAAGTAGACCGTGATCGCCCGCCGTGCCCTTGCCCGCGGCCTCGGCATCAAGCCCGCATCGCTCTCGCGAGCGGACCGCCGTGGCATCGGGCCGGGCACACCGATCCGCGTCTCCAAGACGCACACCGCGTACATGGAGGACGAGGTCGCTGTGTACCTCGCGGTCCGTGGCCTCGAGTGGACCGGAGGCGACGTTCGCCCGATCGAAAACAAGGCAACCGACCCCGGCCGCTCGGCATGACACGACGATGAAACGCGCCAAAAACGGAAGGTCGGCCCCCGACAGGCCGACCAAAACCGAAAACGAGAAACCCGACGCAAGCGATTCTAGCAAATCGGCCGCGGGCTCGTCAACGTCGACGCCGCGCTCGCCGTGGCGCCCTCTAGGTGACTTGCAGCGCGCCACGTTGCTCCAGGACGGCCGACCGGAGACGAGCGAGGCCGTTAGCATCCCCCCCGGCGACACGCGGCAGGTGCGGCCATGAGCGCGAAGGCCGCTCGTTGCACCTCGCGCGCCGCCCCGGATGGGGGACGGACCTATTTCGGGCCGTCGCCGTCCGATGTCTGCTCGGTCTCCCCCTACTGCATGTGGCAGATCCGTGTCCCGAAGGCTCGCGTCATTCCAAATCTCTCGGACGCGGCGGCGCTCCTGTTAGGGCGGGCGCTCGTTCTCCAATCACAGCACGGCGGATTCCTCCCGATGGACAGCACGTGGATGGGCGGCGCTCTCGGCTGGCGGGACGGCGAGGACGGTGAGGATGCGGCCGCGTATTACCGGGCGCTCGACGAACTGACGGACGCGGGCCTTGTTTGGCAGGGAGAATCGTGAGCGCCTCCGCCGTCCCCGACGAGACTGCGCCTCCGCCGACGCCGGCCCCGACGCCGACGCTGGACGAACTGGAGGAAATGGCGGAGGCGCAGCTCGCAGCCCTCAAGGAAGCGGCGAAGCCGCCGCCGCCGACGTGGGCGGAACTGGAAAAGATGGCCGGGGCCCCGCTCTCCGTCGAAGAGCGCGAGATCGCGCGCGAGGCGGGACGAGCCCTCACGGACGGTGGAGAGTCCGATCCTCCCCGCGTCGTCCTCCTCGACCTTCCCGACGTGATCCGCAACGTCAAGCGCCGCGATCCGATCTCGACCGGGCTCTCGCACCTGGACGCGATTCTCGGGGGTGGCCTGTCGAGGGGCGAGTCGCTCGTCACGGGAGGAGGCCCCGGCAGCATCAAGACTACCGGGATGGCAACCATCATCGAAGCGATGGCCGGGCCGAAGACGGCCCTCTACGGCATCTTCTTCGACGAGCACTACGAGCGCGTCTGCCGGAAGCTCGCGACACGCTTCGGACTCCGCTATGACGAGACGGAGGAGCCGCCCGCGGCGATCCTAGCTCGGCTTCAAGGTGAACTCGAACGGCGCGACGCGGTCCTAAAAATCATCTGGCCGCGCACCGGCCCGAGTGTCGAGGAGATCGTGGACGCGTGCCTCGCGGCGACGCCCGCGGGCCGCGTGCCTGTGTTCTACCTCGACCACCTGCACAAGATGCACACCGACACGGCGAGCGACAGGGACCAGACCCCGGCCGCCATGACGAAGGTTGTGGACGCGTGCCTTCGGGCGACGGATCAAGGCGCGATCCTCTACGCGATCTCGGAGGTGACGAAGGCGTCTCTCAGACCCGAAGCCGTGCGCGAGAATCCCGCCGGCGTCTTCGCCGATACGAGGGCGATTCTCTCGCGCTTCGACGCCGGCTTCGCGACGGTGAAGCTCCCGACCGCCGCCGGCTCTCGCGAGGTGCTGGCCGAAGTGATCGCGACCGGCAAAAACAGGATGGGCGACGGGTCTGTCGGTTTCGTCAACGTCCTCAACCTCGACACCTGGGGCGTCACGACCCGCGCGCTGGACGGCGTAACCGCCGAGGCAGACGAGCTGAAGGCGGCGGTACAGGGGAAGGCACGGAAGGATCAGATGGACTCAGACGACGACCTCGTCTTGACGTTCATCGTCGGCCATGCCGTCAGTCAGGAGATCGGCTGCCGGAAAACCAGCATCGAGACAGACCTTCCGGCAGGACTCGGGCCGGGGGTGATTTCCCGCGACCGGATACGTTTTGCCCTGGTGCGGTTGCGGACCACAAAGCGGACCAAGGACCACTCATGGAAAACACCCGGCAAGACCGGGCCGCCCGCGGATTACGTCCGCATCCGGCACGAGGGAGAGACAGAATGAAGACAACCCTGCGGAACCCTGCGGAACCCTGCGGGAACCCTGCGGGAATTACGCCGCAAGGTTCTAACAACCCTGCGGGTTTGCATATTCCTATAGGGATATGCAACCGCGGGGTTAGTTGCACCCGTTCTGTTGGCTATCAACCCTGCGGCTCCGCAGGGTTCGGCGACGGTGAGCGTGCTGGACGAGGCTGTCTTGAGTCGAGAGGGCGCGTCAGATGAGCCGCCCCTGCTCCGTCTGCAAGCGCCGTCAACCGGCCGAAATCTCTCTCATACGCGTCGCCGGAGCACCGTACCGGACCACGGGAACCTGATGCCGCCGCCCTGCTCCCTCTGCGTCCCTGGGACGGACTGCACTCCCCTCCCCGGGGAGTCGCTACACGCCACGGCAAGACGCGTCGGCGCGTCGTGGGGAACCTTCAGCCGGCATCGCCCTCACGCCCGGACCGCGCGAGCCATTGTCGTGGCCGAAGCGGTGGCCGAGTGCTGCAAAATGTGCGGACATTCCCCGGACGCAGACGAAAACGTAACCGACCGGATGATCCGAGATGCCCGTCGTCTATTCGCTAAGGCGGAGTCCGCGGGCGACATCCGGGGCGCCGTGGTCGCGCATCGGGAATTGCGGGACGCCCTGCGGTTCATTCAGGAACTGCTAGGCCCTGCCTCAGAGGACACGCCCGCCGTTTTAGTTACGTTCACGTTTCCGCCTTCAGGGCTTCACGGAGAGGCATGGACCACGAGCGATCCGAACGAGTACATGCCCGCGAACGTCGAGGTCTCGGGGCAGCGCGTGGCCGCCGCGGGGCGAACGACGCCGGACCTGGACTCGGGCATGCCCGAGATCGTCGAGGACGCTACGCCCAACGTGGCGCCCGTCGAGCGGCCGCCCGAGGAGAGCGTCGTCGCGCCGTCGCGGGCGCGAGACGCTTCTATCTGGAAGGCCGCGGGCACCTCGCGCCGCAAGGACGGCGACGATGATTAGCACGTCGCTTTCCGCACGCCGCGTTCACGTCCAAGAGTGGGGTTGTACTACTGACTGTGTGAGCCTACTTGGGGTGTCAGAGAACGGACAGGCAAACGATTTGCACAGGTGCGTAATGGTGACTTTTGCGTAATCTCGACTTACGGCTCATAAAAGGCAATGGTAGCAAGGGCTCTACACAGCGTCCGATAATGATCTTTATGTTAAATCGCGCGCTATTGCAAACAGAGGACTTAGTGTACTGTCTAAATTATCCCCAAAGCGTAAGTCCATTTTTCGCTTGTGACTCACGCGAACTAGCACTCTCGCGGGTTGAGCCGTGAGGACGCCCCTCACGCCCCTTGAAAACGGCGCCCGCCTCGCCGCGTACATCGAACGCGAACGTGAGCGATTGCTCTCCCGCCGTGGCCGGCGCGCCGTCCTGCCGCTCGTCCAGAGGCTCATCCTCCTGGACGACGACGAGCTAGCCGTCGAGGTTCTCCGCGTGGGAATCGCCCACGGGGTCACCCTGCCGGAGGGCCGCACGCCGCCTGAGCAGCGCGCGCTGCTCAGGCGCGTTCTGGACGCGCTCCGTCCGCACGTACGCAGTTACACGGAGAGAGAACTCGCGGCATCTTCCGCGTTCCACGGTTTCCTTGAGGACTGGACGAGGCCCACGAACTGATGCGCGCCACCAACCCCCCCCCGTCAATTTCTCAGAGCCCGAGGGTCGATGCGCCCGGGCGGGTGTCCGCTCGTGCGGGAGGCATTTTCGAGTTTGGAAAAAAGCGATGAAAGGCTTCCTGAGACCATATCTCAACCTTCGGCCGGGGTTGGGTTCACCGGCCTTTACTTGGGCGGGGCGCCCGATCTCCAGCGGTGTCCGCGCTGCATCGCGGGCTTGCCGTGGGCGCCTCGTCCGATCTTTTCTTCAACTGCCGGGGAGCGATCCTCAGCTTTCGGCCGCGTGTCGAGTTTCGGCGAACCGCGGGCAGAAGACGGATCGCTTCCCGGTTTTACTTCTCGACTGAAAGGATGAATCCATGATCTCCCCCGAATTCACCGACACTGAATCGTTCGTCTCCACCCTGAAGATTCTCGCGGACCTGATGCCCGGCATGAATGAATCGTCCAGGCGCAGAGCCGCGTGGCAAGTGGCGAAGTCGCGCCTCTCGCTCGCCGATGCCGTCAAGGCCGAAGGCTACGCGCTCGATGGCGCGACCGCGTCGCCTGCCGTTCGCGTAGACCCGACGAAGAATCCGAATCACAAGCCGGCACCGCCGCCGACGCAGGCCACGCTCGACGCACTCGCGGCCTCAATCGCAAAGACGAAAGCCGAGATCGCGGCGTTCAAGGCTGGCGCGGCCGCCTCCGCCGCCGCCGTGGACTTTCCAGCCGAGGCCGACCACGCCGGGACGTTCCCAGCGGGATACGACGCGAAGACGCTGGCCGTACACAAGGCGGCCATGCGGCTGCTAAGCGTGGTCCCCATGAAGTACGCGACGGCCATCGCGACGGTCACGAGGGGGATGAAATGAGCGCCGTCCTGAAGGCTTTCGCCGTCTCGCCCGACAAGCGGGTGAAAAAACTAGAGGTCGCCGTCGAGGCCGCCGACCGGAAGATCGGGACGATCACCGCCCATGCCGTCGAGCTCCAGGCCGCGCTCGATGCCGGCGACGGGGACGCCGCGGCCATCGTCGCGACCGCGGCCATGCTCGCTACGGCGCGGGCCGAACGCGCCGTGCTCGTCCGCCCGCTGGAAGCCGCCCGGCAGATCGTCGCGCAGGCCGCGGCCGAGGAGGCCGCCCGGCAGGAAGAGGCCAGAATTAACGCGCTCGTGACGGAGGCCGAGGGCGTCGGCGACGAGCTTCAGGCGGCTCTCGCCGAGGCGTGCCGCCACCTCGGGCGCTTCATCCCGCTTGAGGCCGGTCTAAGGCACGCTGGCGTCCTCAAATTCGGGATCGAGCACTACGCCCGCGAGGCCGGCAAGGTTGCCTGCAAGGGACTCGTTATCCCGTGGGGGCACGATCCCGAATACGAGAGGTCGGTCCAGCTTCTTCTCACGGTGCCGCTGAAGTGAACGCCTCCGAAGCCGTGAACCGCCGGACCAATGGCCGCTTCCCGAACGTGCGTGACGTGACGAACTTCAACGTCCTGCTCATCGTGCCGGTCGGGAAATAGGATTTGAAAGGAAAAGAAAATGATGAATCAGAACGAGATCGTGTCCCTGATCGGCAACGTGACCTTCCCGAAGGACGAATTTGTCAAGCGGGCCGTCCTGAGCCGCGACGTGTGGATCTGCCAAGCGGACACGAGCCTCGCCGTGGGCGTTGACTATCACGACGCGGCGACTCTCCACCTTCGGGAGTTTCAGGGGCCGTGGGTCGGTAATTTTCCGGCTCCGCCCCGGTCGAATCCGACTACCGAAGCCTGGACGCACCTTTCGAGTCATTACTTCCGCGTCTCCTACGGGTCGTCCGTGATCGAAAACGTGGTCCTCGTTACCATCGACGGCGGCCCCGATGCGACGGGCGGCTATCGCGCGCAGTTGCCTCTCCCCGAGAGTGGCGCGACGGTTTCGCGGTATCGGTACGGACTCGCACTCATCGTGAACGACTCCAAGGCAAATCTCGATTTCGCGATGACGACGGCGGGCTTCGGGGTTGCCTCCGCGTGATTGACCGGGCCGCCGTCCTCGTGGTTCGGCATCGCGAGGGCGGCGGCCGTGCCGATGACGGTGGAGAATTGAGAAGCACCTTGCTAGAGTGGCCAAGATGAACGCGAAGGGCGGAATAGTGACATGAGTAATAGCGGCTCGCAATATGACGTGAAGGTGGTCCTCTCGACGGTTGGACAGGGGGAGCTTTCGTCCGGTCTCAAGGGCGTTTCCGGCGCGGCGCAGGCGATGGCTACCCAACTCGGGCAAGCCGACGACGCCACGCGGAAGATGTCGGTCACGTTTCGGGCAACGGACGAGGCCGGCAACAAGCTCTCCGCCACCGTCCGCCAGCTCGCGGACTCGCACGCGAAGTACACGCCCCTCGTGGACCAGCTCAGCGGCGCGATGGTCAAGCTCGCGGGCGCGTATCTCGGGCTGAGCGTCGTCAAGGACATCGTCGGCGACATGTTCTCGGCCACGAAGGCGCACGAGGATATGGTGACGACGATGGCGGCCACGATGACCGCTACGAATGGCTGGTCGAACTCGATCGAAATCGTTACGGGGCAGCTTGCGAAGCTGAAAGAGACGGCCGCTCTGGTGAACGGCACCGAAACCCAGATGACCGATACGTTCAACCTGCTCAAGAGAACGTTCGGCGGCACGTCCGACCAAGCGGTCGACCTAACCGGGAAGCTGGCCCTCTTGGCGCGGCAATACAACACCACGGTCGACACGCTGGCCACCCGACTGGCGATGGCCGGTAACACCGGCAACCTTATGCCTCGCGGCGTGGCGGGAATTGCACTCATGAGCACGGGAATCGATGCCAAGCAGCTTCAGGTCATGAAGGACGCAAATCAGGCGATGGAGTACCTGAATGCCACGATCGCCGACAACCCGGGGCTCGTCGAACGCCTGATGAATGGGTGGAGCTACCTCACCGCAGAATTCAAGAAGAACAAGGAGGAAGCCCTCGAGACGATCGGCAAGGGGCTCGATCCGCTGAAGCAAGCGCTCCGGGGCCTGAACGACAGTCTCAGCGGCCAGGAGGCGCAGAACGCTTTCGACACGATGGGGGCGAATCTGCGCATTCTGAACGAGCAACTGATCAGCCTCGTCCCCAGCGCGCAGACGAACGTTTCCGCGTTTACGAGTTTCTCCACGAACCTCCTCAAGGGCTTCAACGTCTTCCTCGCCGACATCATTCTGATCGGGAAAGAGCTTCTCCTCGGTGTGGGTTTCGTCTGGGACGTACTGCTGAACCCGGATAAGTATTTCTTGGGAGACGGAAAGGCGCGACTCCAGAAGCAGCTCGACGGGGTCGTGAAGTTGTACGAAGACAACCAGGCCAAAAGTGTGAAAATCAATTTCGGCCTTTCGGCGAACATCCTCGACACGGACGCGAAAGCGACCCCTGGGCTCGAGAAGAAGACGCCGCCTCCGCCCGGCCGTCTAACCGACCTCTCCAAGCTCGCCGAGGAGCAGTTCAAGGCCGCGAACGCTGTTGCCGATGCGTGGGACAAGGCGTACCTCGAGACCCTAACCGGCCTCGACAAGCAGGTGGCCGCTGTCGACTTGGCCACACAGAAAGAGATCGACGACTTCCTGAAACCTGGCGTGACGTGGGCTCAGATGGTGGACTTCACCGTAGCGAAGACCGCCGAGGGCGAAGCGAAGAAGACAGCGCTGATCGCGGCGGAGGAAGAGAAACGACAGAAGAAGCTCGCCGTCGACGCTGCCTGGTACACGGGCGAAATGTCCAAGCTCACGGACCAGCTCGACGCGATCTCGGATGACTACTACGTGAAGCAGGCGGCGGCGCTTCAGAAGAAGACGGACGCCGAGCTCAAGGCGATCAATGAGCGCAAGGCGCACGGGGACCTGGACCCGGCTCAATACGCGAACGCGATAGCAGGGCTCGCGACTCTCGATGCAGCCGAGCAGGCTCACCTGGCACGGGAGCGCGACAGCATCATCGGCTTCCGCAAGACGATGGAGGATGCCGCGGCTGTCCTCGTGATGACGACCAATAGCGTGGCCGGCGGGATGCAGGCCGGATGGAATCTCGTGGCCGCCGAAATGAAGAGTACGACGGAGTCTGTCAGGGATTACGTCGTCGGCGCGTGGCAGGACATGAGTACCGGGTTCACCGATACGTTCGTCGCGCTCATCAGCGGCAACTTGAATAGCCTGAAGGACGTGTTCAAGAGCTTCATTGGTTCCCTACAGAAGACCTTTGCGACGTTCGTAACCGACACGATCATGCCGAAGATCAAGGAAGCGCTGGGCGTGGCGAATGGCGTGGGAAATACCGGCGTTCCCTTGCCGATGGGGACGAGCTACTCGCAGGTCGGCGGCGGGGCGCCCACGACCACGGCTGGTCAGCCGAAATCAAACGCAGCCCTCTGGACCGGCGCGGGGCTCATGGCTCTCGGTGCGATCTCTGCCGCTTCTGCCTCCAACACTTTGATGGGGTCTGGATTAGCGCAAACGGGTATACAAATCGGGATGGCGATTACCGCTGCCTTCCCCCCGCTGTTTTGGGTTGGAATTATCGTAGCGGCGGTGGGGGTCATTGCAAGCGCCCTCACCCCAAGCCCGGCCGACCTTCATGCGATGTACTCGGGTGGCTCGATGACCACTGCCCTGAAGGGGGGCAAGGCTTACGGCACGGCAGGCTCGGACACGAATAAGGCGACTACGGCGGCTCTGGACCTAGCGAACTCGACGACCGACTTCTTCGCTACCATGTTTAAGGGCGCGGACCCCGCCATCAGGTCGAGCATCCTCGCCGACTTGAACAAAAAGATCCTGGCCTATTTTGCGTCGCTCGGTGACTTCGGCGCTCACGCCGGTGGCGCCGCTGACTTCCAGGGTGACATCACCAAGCTGTTCACGGAGATCCTGCCGAAAGAGATCATGCACGCGATGTTCGGTCAGTCGACGAACACGCTGGCCGATCCCGGCGGCATCACGGGGACGGGGCTCGCGCCGGGCGGGAAGTGGGGTAGTTCTAACTCCTTCTCGGGCGTGGACGCAAGCTCTCCGCTGGTCCAGTACCTGACAGACCTCGGCTTCACGATTGGCAAGGTAAACGAGATTGCCGGCCAGATCGACGTGATGGCGTCGGCCGACTTCCAAAAATACTTCTCCGGCATCGTCGGGGCGGTCATCGACTTCAAGAACAACATCAAAAATCTGTCGCAGTCGTGGTCTGAGATTCAGGCTGCCATCGGTGCGGCGGAGAACCCCGATGTTGTGGCGCAGTTTGCTACGGCCGGGCTCAACATCGTCCAGATGTCCAAGGATTTGAGCCTGTACTCCGGGCAGGCGCAGGTCGACAAAGCCAAGGAACTGAACACTGCCGCCGACTCGTATTACCAGGCTGCCTTCGCCGCGCTGAAGGCTCTGCAAGACATGATGACGGCGATTGCTGGTCAGGCGCAGACCTTCCAGCAGGCGGCCACGTCGTACATGAAGGGGGCGGACTGGCTCCAGGCGGACCGCACGCACTGGATGCAGCCCGGAGGCGTCTACGACCAGGCACTTGCGAGCACTTCGGACCCGAACTCGATCAACAGAATCTGGAACGAGTTCGTCACCGACGCGACCGCGTCCCTGAATTACCTCATCGGCATCATCAATCAGGCTAACGCCGGAATGAAGACCGCGAGTGATCTCGCCGGAAAGTTCGGCTCGATCATGGCCGACGCCGAGGCGGTGACGACCGTCTTCACGCTATGGGGCGACGTCGTCGGATTGCAGGGGCAATATGCCGCGGCGATGAAGCTGTCTGGACAGGCACAAATCGACGCGTTGAACGACATCAACGCATCAGCGGCAACGCTCTACTCTTCGCTGCTTCAGATCATTCAGGGGATCAATTCGGCAGAGGCCAGCACCCACAAGTCGATCCAGCAGCAGATTTTTGACAACAACTACGCGCAGGCCGGCAGCTACCAGACCACGACCGACGCGCAGGGCAAAACGAGTACGGTGTTCGTGCCCGACACCAAGGCCCAGAGAGATATGCTCAACGGCCAAATTAACGGGCTCATGGGCGGGATCGGTGGTCAGATGACCTCCGGCGACGTTTCGTCGAGTGCCTCTGAAATTCAGGGATACATCTCGCGTTATCTCGGGATGTTCCAGGCCAATGATCCAAACCGCGCGCAGGCCGTCGCTGAAGCAAATGCAGCTCTCCAGGCCCTAGACACCGCCAGTCACGCCCGCCTTGAGGAGTTGAAAGCTCAGGCCAAGATAGACGCCGACGCCGCCAAGGCGATCCTCGACGAGACGGCGGGCGCGTTCCACGACGCATCCACTGGCGCCACGACGGCGCTGAACGCCTTGTCCGGCGCAGTAGATATTTTCAAGGGGAAGGTGGACACGAAGCTCACCGGCTTTGCCGAAGAGATCGTGACGGAGCTGGGGAAGGTCCCTACAGCGTTCCTCGCGGCGCTGGGGCTGTTCACGACTGCGCTAACCGGCAGCGGCGAGGCCGTCCCTGGCGGCGGTACTCCCGGCGATCCGAAACAGCCCCTCGTCCCGGCACTCGACAACAGTAACGTCGCCCTGGGTAACTTTACGGCCGCACTAGAGAAAGCAACGATCGCTCTTGGCGGAAAGGCGGCCTGATGTCAGAAAACGATAGTCACGGACACTGGGAGCGCCCCGGACCGGGCGTCACCAACGAAGGCCCGCTCGGCACAAGTCCGCGGGACACATGGGTCGAGGGCACAAAGCACTTCGACGGCTCGCGCATCATCTGGGACGTGGGCTTCACGCCATTCGACACTCGACCCGGGCTCACCGACGATTCGGACAGCGGCTACGCATTCCCGAAGATGCTGGGGGCGGCGGAACGGCTCGCGGCCGACTTAGGGAACTTCGCGGTAGCGGCCGTTGATCTCGGCGAGGCCTTACAGCACATGGTCAACGTCGGCGCCACGGCCGGCAAGAATCCAAAGTTCGAGGCGGAGCTAACCGAGGCGGGGCGGTCGGCCGCGCAGACGGCGGGTGTGTTCGAAAAACTAATGGCGTCGTTCTCGGACCCGAACGCGCGGGCCACGCGGGATATTCGAACGCTCTCCAGCACGTCGAACGCACAAACGGCGGAGCAACCTAAATGAATGACACCTTGCAGGTGATCGCTGCGACGAAGCAGCTCATGGAAGATTTTACAAAGATCGCCACTGCGGCGGCCGCCCTTGTCAAAGAGGTTCAGTCTCTAGGAACAGTAGCTCTTCAGCATCTGCCGGCGATTCTCAGTCAGGTTGACGCAGGCCCCGAGCTCAACGCAGATCTAGCCGAAGCGGCACGGACGGCAGACGAGAAGGCGCAAGCGTTCAAGGAAGCGCTGCTTTCATGGTCGGAAAGTGGTAGTTCGACGCGAGCCCTACAAACCATTCGCGAGCAGTCGGACGCGGGGAGTACAACAGGGGCCAGGCCCGGATGGTGGAAGTGAAAGTTACTTCAGCGCCTCGCGCCGGGGCGCGCCCTCGGAGTCGTCGCGTAAACGCCGAAGCCCGTGGGCCGCGTGCAGCCGGGGGTCGGACACGCTCGAAAGCCTGGCGATCCCTTCCGAACGTGAACGATGTGCCGACAGTCGCGGCAGAAGTAGTTATCGAAGCCGGGAAGGTTCGAGCCGGTTGGGGCGAAGGTCTCGCGGGCGGAGCCGGTGGACATGGGGATGATGGTAACCGCTCAAACCGGGAGTGTTCTTTCGGCCGCCTCGCGCGTAGCCGTTGCCGGGTCGAACACGCGCTTGAAGAACGCGAGCACCGCATCCGTCTTGCCGGCCGACCCGGTGAACGAGAAGCTCGCACCGCCCGAGCTGAACGGGACGGCCGAGACGAGCTCCCAGCCAGCCATCCCGAGTTGGGCCAGGTGCATCGCGCTTTCCTCGTCGAGCCCTTCAAGAAGATCCTTACGGTCCATCGCGAAGCCCTTCTCCTTGAAGTGAAGAACGGCGGTGGCGTGCTGAAAGCCGCCGGTCTGCGTTGGTGCGGACGGGGAGGCGTTTACGCGAGCCTTGCCAGGAGAGTAGCGGGCGAAGATGACGCCGCACTTCCCGCAGACTTCAGTCGGGGCCGGATGCTGAAAGCCGCACTTCGGACAGGTGGTTTCGACGTTCAAACTCATGGGGCCTCCCTTTGCCGGCGGACTATGGACGGGACGATAACGCCGTGAGAGAGAATCTGCGCGATGACCACGCGCCGCTCCGAGGATCTGCCGCCTCCGCGCGAGGCCGAGGCGCCGCTACCCGCGAACGTGCTGGACTTCTTCGCTCCTCCTCGGCTCCCGTTCGACATCTCGCCGCTCGCCGTCCTCGAGCTCGCGCTCAGGCAGCGAGAGCGGGCGACAGCGAAGGCGGTCGCGAGACACGAGCGGCGGATGCGGCGCATCTGCACGCTCCGGTGCTTGAAGGCCGTCCCGCATTCGCCAGTCCGGCGCTCTACTTCTTAAGTCTTTTCTGTCTCCTACTTAACGCTCATCTCGCGGTTTCCGGCGGAACAGTTCATCCACCTCTCTGTCGATCGCTGGAACGTTTGGCAAAAGACACGCTTCCAGTTGTGCCCAAACGCATCGGTATAGTTCACTTCACCACACACAAACGCGCCTCGTCGTCCTTCCTGCCATTCACTCAGACCCACTCGATTGACCTCGTGGTCAATAAGCGTCGGATACATGGAGAAGCCCTCCCCTGCACCAACGTCGCTTTGGCTCTGATTTTCGCCCGGGCCGCTGACCGGCCTAAAGCACTCTACCGGGTATGCAACATCGGCCTTGGGCCACTGCCAATTCACGATACCGGTAACGTACGTTGCCTGAGTATGCCCGCTGTTCTTGAACGATACGATGAAACGCTGAGGCAAGAAAAACTTCAGGCTAGTAGGCGCTTCAACACCAAGGAACTGGATGGTGGCCCGCTGCGCCGTATGCAGGGCTTCGCCAGCAATGGTTGTCTGCTGCCTGGCCTCTGTGAGAGCGCGACCCCCGGTCGTCAGTTGGTCATAGGTCGCATCCAGGCTAGCCTGGGCGAGTTTCAAACCTTCCGCAGCCTGACGATTGGTTTCTATCGCATTCTTAGTGGCTTGTTCAGTATTTTCGAGAGCACGCTTAGTCAGGTCCGTGGCGCGTTCGGTGTTCTCGACTGCGCGGCGTGTCAAGTCATTAGTGTCGCGGAGAGCGGAAAGCTGGAAGGAAGCGACAACAACATAGAAGACCGTGGCGACAGCCATAATCCATTCCGGCGGATTTGCAGGGAGGTGTTCGGCAAGCCTACGCGATATGTTTTCGGCTCGGCCCTCCTCTTGACCGCCGTCGTCTTTGTGAAGCTGTTTCTCGACGACTGGTTTCGGGGGGGGCGATGGCTTCGGGGGTTTTGTTTCGTCGTCGCCGCCCTTTTCGCTTGTCATCTCGGCCTATCCCTTCTCTTTCCCTGGACCCCAGGGAGTCGGCGAGTTTGCAGCAGCAATGAAGTCACGGATCGCACAGAACAGGTCGGCGAGCGGAGTTTATCGCAATGAGCGCGGGACGTAGACTCCACAGGGTGAAGGCGAAGAAGCCGGCCGCGCCGAAGAAGCCAGTCTCGGGCCTTCCCGACATACGGCCAGGGAAGCCGGTCGAGGTCGAGGGACTAGGCGATCCGTTCGACGGACACTATTTCGTGACCCCGACGCGGCACACCGTCGGCGGCGGCTATGCGAGGCGATCCGAGGCGGCGCGCGTGAAGGCGAAGGCGCCGAAGAAGTCGAAGCCGGGGAAGAAGCGGGGCCGCGGAAGGCCACGAAAGGGGAACGGGCACGGGAGGAAGGGCGTGTTCGTCTACCTCCCGGTGGATCTCCTCATGGAGCTCAACGCGTACGTTTGCGCGCTTCGCGTGGCGGCCGGGAGCGACGCCCCGAGTCGCGGCGACGTGCTCTCGGGGGCGCTCCGGGCCTTCCGGCCGTTCCGGAGGCGGAAGACTTGACTTTACCGCTAGCGGTTATTTGATACACTCTCCGGCAGGAGGAACCTCCCCATGAAAACCACGAAGACGACCCTCACCGCCGCCGAGATCCGCGCGGGCCAAGCGCGCCTGATGTCGAGCGCGCTCATCAAGGCGAGCGACTCCGACTTCGAACACGCCGCCAACCTGACGGGCCAGTTCAGGTGCGCGGACGTAGATCGGTCATTCTCCGCCCTCGCCGAGCGCCGCGAGCTTGGGGAAAAACTGACGAGCGTGATTTTCGATCTCGCCGTCGCTCTCGTCACGAGCCGACTCACCGAGAGCGAAGTCTTCAGGCTCGGCACGTCGAAAGAGGCGATGCAGCTTTTCGAGTCGGACTGCGCCGAGTGGAACGATCCCCGGATTCGCGCGTATAACGAGTCGGTGTCGGCGTGAGCGCGCGCCGCATCGCGGCGAAGAAGCCCGCATCCGCTCCCTCGATCTTCGACCGCTTTTCGACCGAGCAGCAAACCCAGATCTACCGCCTCGTGACCGCCGGCAACTTCCAGGACGAGGACGAGGTCATAGAGACGCTCGCCGCGGCCGCCCTCGCCGTGTTCGCTCTCGACCCGCTCTCGGAGGACGAATTCTGTCGGGTCGCGGAAGTCGTGTTCGGCGCGAACAGCGAGACGACCACGGACATTCTCGGGATCTCCCGGAATGAGGGCCGTTGGGCCGCCGAGGAATGGACGCGGCGGCAGCGGAACGCGGAGAGGCCGGTGGCGATGAAGGGGCGGGCAGCGTGAGCGCGGGCGCCGCCTTTCCCCTCTGGCTCCTCGACCTCGCGATCATCGCGATCCTCGTGACCCTCTGGCGAATCTGCGGCGACGTGCGCCGGATTCGCGAACACCTGGACCGCGTCGTGCCGGGCTACATCAGGGACCGCAAGACGCGCGTGAACGAGAAGGTCGCGGGCACGGAGGAGGGAGGAGGGTGACTTACGCCGAGGTCGTGGCATGGACCCTCTCTGTAGCGGATCGCGTGAAACGCGGCCAGAGGATCGAAGACTCGCTCGTGGAGCTGAAGCGAGAGTGGATCCGGCCAGCGCGGTTCGCCCGCAGGCTCGCGGGTCACGCCAATGCGGCCGGCGGAAGCGACGTTCTGTGGATCATCGGTCTCGATGAGAAAGAGGGCGTTATAGGAGATGCAAAAACCGAGTTGGCCGAGCAGCTCGAGCCGATGTTCGCGCAGTTCGCCGGGCCACACCCCAACCTGATTCGTGATGCTGCGCCGGAGGTTGATGGCAAGACTCTTCGGGCTCTCCTCTTCTCTACCGATCGCAGGCCCTATGTGGTCAAGAATCCCGCGTTCAACGTCGCTCTTCCTGCCGGCTCACCGCCAAACCCCGTCGAGCGGGAGGTCCCTTGGAGAGAAGGAACGATGACGCGCTCCGCGACTCACGAGGATCTGATTCGGATCCTCGCTCCGCTGTCTGCGGCTCCTGAATGGGAAATTCGCAGCGTTGTGCTCACCGAGGGGCCGCCGCTGGAACCACGTCCGGGTCACATCTATCTAACCCTCTACCTGGGTCTTTACGTGGACTGTCCTCGTGACATCGATTTCTCGATCCCCTTCCACCGCTGCGAAGCCACACTCATGTTTCCGGGCCAGCCGGCCCCAATTCGATTTTCGAAGGTGAACAACGACGCGAACTTTTCTTCGTCAACCATCGAGGCCACTGAAAGCGGTGTCCACGTCCGAGGACCTGGAGTTATCAACCTCGCCATCCACGGCGAATTCGATCTCAGTCTCGTCGGAAAGACTGACGCGGAATTTAGCCTCACCATGCACGCGAGGAGAGTCATGAACCCGATGCGGATCGGATTCCGCCTCAAGCGAGTCATAGATGAGGGGAGTCCCCGCTCGGTTGCCGACTGGAAATACGAACTCCTCGAGAGCGAGAAAACATGAAGCGCCTCCCCGGTTTCCGCTTCGACGCGAAGGCACAGCTCGCGCACTTCGAGGTCATCCTCCCGAACACGAACGGCACGAAGCGGCAGAGAAAGAAGGAACCCGCCGCGGACGTGATCGAGGCGACGACGAAGTATCACGCCTTCCGGCAGCTCGTCCTCGACTCGGGGCTCGGCACTCCGAACACGTTTGCGGGGTACATCGAGAAGTACGGAGCGGAGATCCAGAAACGCGTGAAGCCACGGACGGCGGAGAGAGAGAGGCATCACCTCGCTACGCTCCTCCCATGCTTCGGAAAGATCCAGCTCCGGCGCATCAGCGCCGCCGACGTGAAGGACTTCGTCGCGAAGATGAAGGCGGACGGCTACCACGCGACCACGATCAACAACGCGTTCGCGACCCTTCGGAAGTACCTCCGCGATGCCGTGGACCGCGAGGCGATCGCCGTCTATCCGATCCGCGGCAAGGCGAATCAGTGGCGCCAGAAGGAGCCGAAACTCCGCCTCGAGCTCACCGACGACGAGCGTGCCGCCTTTCTTGCCGCCTTCGACGACGAGGCGGGCTTCCGGGCCGAGATCGCGCGCACCCGGAAGGCTGGCACCGCCGCCGAGTCCTCACACTTCCCCAAGGGCCCGCGCCTCTTCGGCGGCGGGCGCCGGCCGGAGGGGGAGGACGCCGGGAAGCACTTCGCTCGCTTCCACGCCTCGCGGGAACTGTTCATCGTGGCGCTCGAGACCGGGCTCTCCCGCGGCGACCTCTTCATGCTTCCGTGGACCGCCGTGGACGTGAAGGGAGGGGCCATCCGCATCCCGCGAGAGAAGACAGGGGAGGAGTCCTTCATCCCGGTCTCGGCCGTCCTGAAGCCGGTCCTGAAGGCACTCAGGGCCCAGCGGCTGGCCCGCCGCGAGGGCCGGGAACTCGTCCTCGGCGGCTACGCGGAGATGGCCGCGAACCGCTACTTCAAGATCGCGAAGAAGCTGGCCGGGATCACGCGGCGGGTCCGGTTCCACGATCTGCGGCACTCGTTCGGGTGCTATCAGGTCTCGAACGGCACGTCTATCGAGACGCTTCAGAAGATGATGGGGCACGCCGACATCAAGACGACGGCGCGGTACGCCAGGGTCACGGAGGCCGCGGTCCTGGCGGCCGGCGAAGCCATCGACCGGCGACGTTTGAACTATTTTTTGAACTCTGAGTCGCCCAAAAGCCCCGACGCCGCCTCCGGCGTAAGTGCCGGAAGCGACTCTAAGAAGGCGGGTTAGGAATGGTGGGCCCGGCCAGAATCGAACTGGCGACAACCGGTTTAGGAAACCAGTGCTCTATCCAACTGAGCTACGGGCCCCCGGGGGGCAGGAGTTGATTCTCGCATGCCGGATTCGACACAATGCCTCTCGTGAAGAAGAAGCACGAGAACGGCCCCGCCCCTGACGTGAAGGAGAACCGCCGGGGGAATCGCGAGAAATTCGTGATTCCGATCGGCATGCGCGTCGGCGGGAGGCCCTTGACGGCGGGTTGCACGCTCAACGTCGGCGAGGGCGGAGCGCTTCTCATTTGCTCGGAGGACCTGCCGATCGGCACCGAGATGCAGGTGACGAACCTCCGCTCGGACGAGTTCTTCACATGCCGGGTCGTGCGGCGCGCGGGATTCCACGAGTCCGGGCGCTTCGGCCTCGGTGTCGAGATCCTGAACCCGGACCGCGAGACGGCCGACGCTCTCGCGGCGGCCGAGCGGAACAAGAAAAAGCGCCGCTAGCCTCTCGAGCGGGGAGATCTCACCCGGGAATCTGCCCGGCTCCCGCTTTTTCGGCCTTCATGTGGAGGACGTGGATGACCTTGCTCGCCCGCACGGCCGCGTTCGTGCCGAGGGGCAGGAAGTCGTCCTCCTGGCGGGCGACGTACTTCGCGAAGCCGTCGGTCACCTCCGTGACGTCGGCGAGCTCGTGGAACATCTCGAATTCGACCGGCTCCGGCAGGCCCTCTACCGTGAGCCGGAACGTGTGCAGGTAGTTGTGTTCCATGAAGGGTCCTCCGGCGGGGATTGTCGCGCAGGCCCGAATCGGGCGCCGACGTCGTATCGTTACGGCCGCTTGAACCCGTCCCAGGCCTCCCGCCGCATCCCCCTTCTCCTCGCCGCCGCGGCGGCCGTGCTGTACCTCGTCGCGGCCGCGGGGCGCGATTTCTGGTCGCCGGACGAGCCGGACTTCGCCGAGCACGTCCGGGAGATGCTCGAGAGGAAGAGCCTCCTTCTCCCCTACGAGAACGGAAAGCCCTATTCGGAGAAACCGATTCTTTTCTACTGGGCGATGGCGGCGACGACGCCGCTTTCGCGAGGGGACGTGCATCCCCTCGCGACGCGCCTGCCGTCGGTTTTCGCGGGGGCCGTGCTCGTCTTCGCGGCCGCGTGGTTCGCAGGGAGGCGGGGCGGCGAACGCGAGGCCCTCGTGGCGGGGGCGGCCACGGCGGTGACGCCGATCGTGTTCTGGCAGGCGCAGTACCTGCAGGTGGACGCTCTCTTTTCCTGCCTCCTGATGCTCGGTTTTCTTTCGTTGTATTTCTTGGAAGGTGAATCGGGCGGTGCGGCCCGGTGGCTCTGGGCGCTCCGGGTGACGCTCGCGCTCGCCGTGTTGACGAAGGGTCCCCTCGCGATCGTCCTCGTGGGGCTCGTCGTGCTTACCCGTTGTGCGATGGCCCGGTCGACGAAACTCCTGCGCGACCTGCACCCCTTTCGAAGCGCGATCTTCGTGGCCCTGCTCGTCGTGCCGTGGTACGTCTTCGCGGCGCGCGCGGGCGGACCCGTCTACGCCTACGACCTCGTCGTCAACCAGAACTGGAACCGCTTCTTCGAGGCGTTCGATCACATTCAGCCGTGGTGGTTCTATTTCGAGAGCATGTGGAGCGACTTCTTCCCGTGGACGGCGCTCGCGCTCGCGGGCGCCGTCGTGCTGGGACGCGCCGGGTTGTTCCGGGCGCGCCCCGAGCTCGCGTTCTCGGCGACGATATGCGCCGTATGCTTCGTCTTCCTGTCGAACTCACAGGCCAAGCAGGGGAAATACTTGCTCGTCGCATATCCCTTTGCGGCGGTCCTCGTGGCGGCGTTCGCCGTGGAGGCGGAGCGGCGGGCGGCGGAAGGCGGGAGCGCGGCTCTCCGGGCGGTGAGGGGCTGGGTCGCGATCGTCGCGATCCTTCTCCTGGCGGCGGCGGGAGCGCTTCTCCCGGTATCGCGCCGGTATGCGCCCGAGCAGGCCGGTCTCGCGCCGTTCGTCGCGATCCCGCTCGCCCTCGGAGCCGCCGTGACGCTCGCCGTCCTTGTGCGGCGGCGGCGAGAGGCGGTTCCGGCGCTCCTCGCTCTCGCGGCCGCTCTCGCGGCCGGGGAGGCCGCCGCGGGCGCGGTGGTCTTCCCGGCGATCGACGTCCTGAAGACGGGGCGGCCCTTCTACGAGCGCCTCCGGCCGCGCGTATCGCACGGCGAGCCGCTCGCGTATTTCGGCGGCACGTACCGGTGCTACCCGATCCTGGTGCTGAGGCGGAAGACCGAGCACTTCCGGACGGACGCCGCGCTCGCCGAGTGGGTCGAGAGGACCCCCGGCGCCCTCGTTCTCGCCGACGGGAGCGAACGGCGGCACTGGACCGATGCGCGTCTCTCAGACCTCCTCGTGCTCGACCGGCAGCGCGTGGGGGGCGACGAGGCGCTGCTGCTGGGCCGGCCATGACGTGGCTTGGTGATTCTCGCGGCGATTCTCTCCGCGATTCCCTCGAGTTTTCGGAAGCTCCGGCGCGCCATTCCGGACGGCACGAGGTCGTGGACGCGGTCCTCGCGCGGGGCGGCGAGCGGATTGCCGTGGTCGTCAAGAAGGTGCCGCTCGATCTCAGGCAGCGCCTGACGACCCCCAAGGCGATGCGCTCCCTCGCGACGGCGCGGGCGCTCATCGCCCGCGGACTCGCAACTCCCGAACCGCTCGCGGCCGAGGTCGTTGGAAACGAGAGCTGGTACGTCGCCAGAAGGCTCGAGAACGCGTCGCAGATCCGCGTCTGGTTCCTCCACCGCGACGATTCCAGCCACCCGCGCCCTCCGCTGCCGTTTTCCTTCGAAGATGTCGTCGAGGCCCTCGGCAAACTCGCGCGACGCATGCACGACGCGGGCGTGTTCTTTCGCGATTTCACGGATGGGAACGTCCTCGTGACCGAGAAGGCCGGCGAGGCCATGCTGTGGCTGGTGGACCTGAACCGAGCCCGGGTGGGCGACGGCCCCGTCCCTCCCACCTCCCGCTATCGGGACCTCGCGCGTCCCGGACTGAACCGTTCCGAAGACACCAACCTGTTCCTTTCCAGCTATTTCAGTCCTGGTCCGGTGCCGAAGCGCGCCCTGAGTACCGTGCGGTTGCTGCGCGGGAGGATCGTCGTCTGGGACGATTTCAAGGTCTTCGCGCGGCCTTGGAGGCGGTGAGGACGGGGGAGGGCTATCCTCACTGCCCACAGGCGGATGCGCGTAAACCGAAGGCCGGCGAGGCGCGTCCAAGAGCCGTGAGCGGATCCGCACTCGCCCCCGTCCTGGCGTTCCCCGGAAGGAATGGAGCTCATCCTCATGAGAGACACGCGGGCCTCGTGAACGACGACGAGCGCGTCATGAAGCGGGAGCGAGAGTCCGAGATTCTCGCGCGCGTCGTCGCGGGCGACGTGGAGGCCTTCGAGTATTTCGTCGTGACCTATCAGAAGCGGATCACGCGCTTCATCTACACCCTCCTGCGCGATCCCACCGACGCCGACGGCGTCGCGCAGGACGTCTTCGTGAAGGCCTTTCGCGCCCTGCCGGAATTCAAGGGGCAGTCGGCCTTCGAGACGTGGCTCACGCGCATCGCGATCAACGCCGTGCGCGATCACATCCGCCGCCGCCGGCCCGTCGTGTCCTTTTCCGAGTTGCACGCCGACGAGGACGACGACGGCCCCGATCTTCCGGCGGCCTTCGATCCCGCCGATGGCACATCGCCCGAGCGGGATCTCCTGTCGAAGGGCATCCGCCGCCGGATCGCCGAAGCGCTCGTGGCGCTGTCCCCGCGCCAGCGCGCGGTCTTCGTCATGAAACACTACGAGGAAAAGTCCATCGCCGAGATCGGGGAAGCCACCGGGCTCGACGAGGGGACGATCAAGTCGCATCTCTTTCGCGCGGCGCGCAAGCTGCGCGAGCGTCTGGAGGACCTCCGATGAACGCCACGCGCCACCTCGGCTCCGACGAGATCGTCGAACGCGTCTTTCCCGCCGACGACCGCCCGATCGCCGTGCCCGGTCATCTCGCCACCTGCGCGGAGTGCCAGGAGCGGGTCGCCAACCTGCGCGAGGCGTGGCTCCTCGACCGGGGTGCCGTGAGCGGGGCCGTGGACGATCTTCCGTCCGAGTTCTGGGAGGCGCAGGCGGCTGCCACGATGGCCACGGTGCGTTCCGGCGCCGGCGCCCCGGAGGAAACCCCGGGGGCCGAGGTCCGTGTGTTTCCGGCGCGCGCGCGCGGAATCCTCCGCCACCCCGTTCTCGCCCTCTCGAGCCTGGCGGCCGCGCTGCTCCTCGTCGGCGGGCTTTCGCTCATGCGCTCCGGCAGGGCGGTGCCCGCCGTGCGGACGGCGGCGGTCAAGTCCATGGAAAAGACACCGGCCCTCGTGAATGACGCCTCCGACGACGAGCTCCTCGTCTCGATCGACCGCGTGCTCGAGGACTCCTCGCTCGCCGGATTCCCCATGGAGGAGACCCTGTGAGAAAGCTCGCCGCTACCCTGTTCGTGCTCGCCGCGGCCGCCCTCGCGTGGCCGGCCGCCGCGCAGATGCCAGAAGGGCCTCCCGGAAAATGGTGGAAGCGTCCCGTCATCGCCCGGATGCTGAACCTGTCGCCCGAACAGCAGGGCAAGCTCGAGGACATCTTCTCCCGGCGCCGCCGCGAGTTCGTCGACCTCAAGGCCGACGTGGAACGCCGTCAGATCGACGTCGAGGAGCTCATCGCGAAGAAGGATTCAGACCCGAAAAAGGTCGCGGCATCCGTGGATGTCATGGAACAGTCTCGCCTCAGGCTGCGCAAGGCCGTGACGATGATGTTCCTCGAGCAGAAGGACGTCCTGTCGGCGGCGCAGTGGCAGCAGTTCCTCGCCGGGCGCGACGAATGGCGCAGGGAACGCCGCCAACGCCTCGCCCCGCGGCCTCCCGCCGAGCAGAGGCCCGTGGAGCCGCCTCCGGATCGCTGAGACTCGCCTAGAATCGGGCATGGAGGAAATCCGCATGAAGAGAATGTTCGCGCCCGCCATTCTGTCCGTCTCCCTTCTCGCCTCTCCTGCCGCTCTCGCCCAGGCTCCCGCGGCCCTGCAGAGCCCGGCCGGGTCCGCGAGCGGCGCCGCCGGCGCGACCAGGATCACGCTCGAGTACCACCGGCCTTCCGTGAGGGGCCGCGAGATCTGGGGCGGCCTCGTGCCGTATGGCCAGGTCTGGCGGCTCGGAGCGAACGAGGCTACGACGATCGCCTTTTCCACGCCGGTGAAGGTCGAAGGCACGGATGTGCCCGCCGGCACCTACGCGCTCTTCGCGATTCCGGGCAAGGACAAATGGACGTTCATCGTGAACAAGAACGCGAAGCAGTGGGGTGCCTTCAAGTACCAGCAGACAGACGACCTGCTACGCTTCGACGTCGTCCCGCAGCCCGGGAACGCGGTCGAGACGATGACGTTCTCGATCGCCCCGAAGGCGCCGACCTCCGCGTCGGTCGAGATGGAATGGGCGAAGGTGAAGGCCGCCTTCAACGTCACGGGGGCCGCGGCGAAATAGCGCGTCTTCGGGGGGCGGGGGTGCCGAGAGCCTTCGGCGCCCCGCCGCGTCCCCGGGCGGCCGCGAGCGCGAAGAGCGCGAGGAGCCCCGGCAAGGCGAGAAAGACCGCGTAGGGGATGCGGGTGCCGCCGCCCGCCTGCAGGCGGTACTGAAGAGCCGTGGCGCCGCCCACGAGAAGCGCGCCCGGCACGAGGCGCAGCGGCTTCCAGCGCGCGAAGACGACGAGCGCGAGCGCGAGAAAGCCGCGCCCCGCCGTGACGCCCTCGACGAACGTCGGCGACACGGTCAGGACGAGGAGCGCGCCGCCCAGCGCGCCCAGCGCGCCCGCGAGGACGGAGGCGGCCGTTCGGACGAAGACGACCGAGCCGCCCATCGCCTCGAGCGCGAGCGGGTTCTCGCCCGCGGCCACGAGGCGGAGGCCCGGCCGCGTGCGTTGGAGAAACACCTGCAGGACGGCGGGAACGAGAAAGGCCCCGACGACCGCTGCCGGAAGGCCGAAGACGAAGGGCGGCAGCGTCCTGATCTCGAGGACCGAGCCGGTCGCCCCGGCGAGCAGCCGGTACGAGAACGCGGTCCCGCCGGCCGCCACGAGGTTCCAGGCGGTGCCGACGAGAATCGGGTCCGCGCGGCCCGCAACCGCGAAGGCCGCGAACGCCGCCCCCGCCACGAGGCCCGCGCCGGCGGCGGCGAGGAGAGCGGCGTGGGGATTCGCTCCGGACCGCGCCGCCGCGAAGGCCGCGAACGCGCCGATGAGCATCGTGCCCTCGAGCCCGATCTGGATCGAGCCCGCGCGCTCGAGGAGCAGCTCGCCCGCCGCCGCGAGCAGGAGCGGCGCGGCGAGGAGGAGCGTCACGGCCACGAACCCGCTCACGGCTCGTTCCCCGTCTGGCGCGCGCGCGCCGCGAGGACCGCGAGGACGAGGACGCCAGGCACGATCGTGGCGAGGGCGCCCGGAACCCCGGTGTCGCGCTGCATCGCGGACGACCCGGCGCCGAGGCCCGCGAAGAGCACGGCCGACGCGGCCGCCGCGAGGGGATTCGAGCCGCCGAGGAGCGCCGCCGCGATCCCCGTGTAACCCGCTCCCGCCGAGAAGGGGTCGTAGAGGCGGCCCGTCACGGCCAGCACCTCGAGTCCGCCCGCGAGGCCCGCGAGCGCGCCCGACGCCGCGAACGCGAGGAGCCGCAGGCGGGCGCCGGGCAGGCCGATCGCGCGCGCGGCGGCCGGAGCGAGCCCGGTCGCGCGCAGTTTCAGGCCGAGCGGCGTCCTTTCGAGGACGAGCGCAACGAGGAGCGCGAGCGCGACCGCGATGAGGATGGCGGCGGTCGCGCGGCTTCCGGCGACGAGCGGCGCGAAGCGCACGGCTTCCGCGAGAGCGCGACTCTGGGGATAGTCGCCCGCCGGATCCTGGAGGGCCCCACGGACGAGGCCGCTCACCGCGGCTGCCGCGACGAGATTCAGGAGGATAGTGGAGAGGACCTCCGGCACGCCGCGTCGCGCCTCGAGCCAGGCGGCCGGCAGAACCCAGAGCGCTCCCGCGGCGGCGGCCGCCGCCAGGAGCGCGGCGCGCGCGACGAGGGGCGCGCCGGAGAGGAGCGGCCCCACGGCCGCCGCCGCGACGGCGCCGGCGAGGAACTGGCCTTCCAGGCCGATGTTCAGGACGCCGGCGCGAAAAGCGAGGCTGGCGCCGAGTGCGGTGAGGACGAGGGTCGTCGCGCGCGCCAGCGTTTCACCGAGCGCGGCACGCGAGCCGGCGGCGCCTTCGGCGAGGGCGCCGAGCGCGTCGACGGGCGACGCACCCGCGAGAAGAGCGAGAACCACGAGGGCGCCCGCGGCGACCGAGAACGCGACGGCCACGATGGCGAGCCGACGCGCGAAAGGCTCCCGCTTCATCCGGTGACCCCGGCCATCAAGCGCCCGAGAGTCGCGACGGGGGTCGCGGGCGCGTGCGGGGCCGAGAGCCGCCCGCGGGTGACGACGCGGATCGGCGCGCCGAAGAGTTGCGCCTCGTCGGGATCGGCGGTGACGACGAGAGCCGCCGCTCCCATGCGGCACGCTTCGAGTATCCGGTGCCGGACCGCGGCCGCCGAGGCAAGGTCGAGGCCTCGCGTCGGATGAACGGCCACGAGGACGCGGGGAGCGTGCGCCAGCTCGCGGGCGAGGACGAGCTTCTGCTGGTTCCCGCCGGAGAGGGAGCCCGCGGGAGCGGCGGCGGAGGACGCCCGAACGTCGAGGGCGGCGAGCCGCGCCTCGGCGTGAGAGAGCATCGCGCGCCGGTCGAGGAACAGCCGGCCCGGGGGATCGGGGAGCGCGAGATTCTCCAAAATGGACAGCGCCGCGACGAGCCCTTCTTCGCGCCGATCCGCGGGCACGAAGGCGCCGCCCGCCGCGCGAAACGCGAGCGGGTCGCCGCGGCCCGGCAGCCGGACGCCACCGAGTGCGACGTCGCCTTCGAACGGTTCCAGTCCCGCGATCGCGCGCGCGATCGTGTCGGCTCCGTTCCCGTCGATCGCGAGGAGGACCAGCAGCTCGCCGGAGGAGAGGGAAAGAGAAATGCCTTCTGTTCGGACCGCTCGCGACTCGTCTGGCGCGAATCCCGTCAGCTCGAGGCTTGCGGTAGGGTAATTCGCGGCGCTGCGCGCCGCGTGCTTAGAAGGGTGAGTGTCGCCGGCGCCCGCGATCAGGAGTCCACCGATCTCTGCCGGCGTCGTGTCGCTCACGCGGCACGTCTTGACCGTCTTTCCCCGCCCGAGCAGCGTGAGCCGGTCGGCGCCCGCGAAGACCTCCGCGAGGCGATGGGTGATGAGGAGGACGGCCCCGCCCGCCTCCGCGCACGTCCTGAGCGATGCGAAGAGCGTCGCCGTTTCGTCCGGCGAGAGGACGGCCGTCGGCTCGTCGAGGATGAGAACTTCGGGGTCGCTGGCGAGCGCGCCCGCGATCTCGATGCGCTGCCGGGTACCGACGGGCAGCGTGTCGACGCGGGCGTCTGCGTCACCCAGGTCGAAGGCGAAGGCCTTCGCGATCCGCGCGACGCGGGCGCGGCGCGCAGCCGCGGATTCGAAAAACGGCGCCGCGAGATCCAGGAACGCGAGGTTGTCGCCGACGCTCGCCGCGCCGATCAGGAGATCGTGCTGCGGCACGAGAGCAAGACCCGCGTCCCGGGCGTCGCGCGCCCGGTGGAACGCCACCGGCGATCCGTTTCTCAGAATCTCGCCGGAGTCCGCCGGCAGGCGTCCCGCGGCGATCGCGACGAGCGTGGACTTGCCCGCACCGTTCTCGCCGAGAAGGGCATGGATCTCGCCAGGAAGAATGACGAGATTTGCTTCGGAAAGGGCTTGTGTTTCAGCGAAGCGCTTCGAAATCCGCCGGAGCTCGAGCGCTGGCGAGGAAAACGAAGATGAAGATTTCTTGGAAGGGTAAGAGGGAATCAGAAATTTCCCCGCGGGACGACGAACGTCCCTGCCTTGATCTTCTCTTCGGTCGCCTTCGCCTCTTCGACGACGGCAACCGGGACGTCGGCCTTCGCCGTGGGGTTCCAGACGAACGAGATCACGCCGCTCGCGAGGCCGTAGCGCAGCGGCTGGCCGTCGAACTTCCCGTCCTTCACGCGGCGCGCGGTCTCGACGAAGGCGCGCGGCATGTCGATGACGGCCGAGGCGAGGACGGCCGGGGACAGCGCGTTCTGGTCCTTGTTCGTGCCAAAGGCGCGGATCTTCCGGTCCTCGGCGCCCTTGAAGACGCCGAGCGCCGCCGCGTCGGCATTCTGGAAGAGGAAATCGCAGCCCTGATCCGCGAGCGCGAGCGCCGCGGCCTTCGCGCCCGCCACGTCCTCGAACGAGCCCGTGAAGACGGGCCGCGCGGTTCCGCCCGGATGCCCCGCGACGAAGCCCGCCTCGTAGGCGAGGAAGGTGGACTTGATCGAGGGCAGCTCCACGCCGCCCACCATGCCGGCCTTGCCCGTCTTCGTCATGCGGCCCGAGACGAGGCCGCACAGATAGGCCGCCTGCTCGAGCTCGAAGACGATGGGCGCGAGATTCGGGGCCGTCTTCAAGCCGGACGTGGTCACGAAGACCGTCTTGGGATACTCCTTGGCGACGCGCTCGGCGGCGTCCTGAAACTCGAAACCGTGGCCGAACACGAGGTTCGTGCCCTTGGCCGCGTAGGCGCGGAATTGCTCTTCGAATTCCGACGGCGACTTCACCTGGACGTGCGAGACGGACGCGCCCAGATCCTTCTCGATCGCCTTGAGGCCTTCGTACGCGCCCGCGTTCCAGCCGGCGTCGGAGATCGGGCCGGGGGTCAGCAGCGCGACGCTGAATCCGGCGGGCTTCGCCGGCGGCTCGGCCCTGCCGCAGGAGATGACGGCGGCCGCGAAGGCGCCGGCGGCGAGGACGGCGAAGAGGATCAGCGGGCGAGACTTCATGCGCCGATTATGCCGTCGAGACCACTCATCGCGGCGTGACGCTTGCGCTCGACACCGCGACCCGCACGCGCATTCTCGACTTCGTGAGGCCGCTTTCCGTCGGCCTCGACGGCGTCACGAACTAGACGATCGAGCGACCCGCGTCCACGGGGACGACCTGTCCCGTCATGGAGCGGTTCTCGAGAATCGCGATCGCCATCGCCATCAGATCGGCAATGGCGACCTGGCGCGCCAGCGGCGTCTTCGCGACGAGGGCCGCGATCGCTTCCGCGCTCATCTCGGCGGGTGGCAGGACGACGCCCGGCGCGACCGCGTTCACGCGGACGTTCGGGCCCATGGCGACGGCGAGGTTGCGCACGAGGGCGTTGATCGCCGCCTTCGCGGCCGTATGCGGGATGTGCGTCGGCCATGCCTGCGTGGCGGCGACATCCGAGACGAAGAGGATGGATCCGGACGAGCGGGCGAGCGCGGGCGCCGCCGCTTGCGCGAGGAAGAACGCGGCGCGGGGGCCGGCGCGAAACACGGCCTCCCAGTCGTCGACGGTGACGGACGAAAACGGCTTCGGGATCCACGGCGAGGCGGCGTGGACGAGCGCGTCGAGGCGCCCGAACCGGGCGAGGACGGCCGTCACGAGCGCGGCGGGCGCCCCGTCGACCGCAAGATCGGCCTGAAACGCCTCTGTGTCGGCCCCCCCTTCCTTTCTAAGAAAATCGACAGCGCGGCCCGCCGCTTCCGGATCGCTTCTGAAAGAGAGGGCGACCGAATAGCCATTCCGAGCCAGTGCTTTCGCGAATTCGAACCCGAGGCGCTTCGCCCCGCCGGTGACGAGGGCGACCTTCATGCGGGTCCGGCCGCGGCGTCCGGCGCGGGAGACAGCGCCCACCCCGAGAGGCTCGACAAGACGAGCCCCGCGAGAGTGAAAACAGACAAAAGAGTGAGTGCGAGCGCCACGAGACCACTATAATCCGTGCGGTTCAGGCACAAACAGCGGAGGCCTTCCATGACGCCACGGACACTCGTCGACATATTCCGGAGCCTCGCGGACACGCCGAAGCCGGATCTGCTGCTCCACAAGCAGGGCGGGAAGTGGATCCCGATCTCGACGGCCGAGTTCATGGACCGCGTCAAGAGCGTCTCGTGCGCCCTCGAGGGCCTCGGCGTGAAACAGGGTGGGCGCGTGGCGCTGCTCTCGGAGAACCGGCCCGAGTGGGCGATCGTGGACTTCGCCTGCCAGTGCTACGGCGCGGTCCTCGTGCCGATCTTCCCGACGATGGTCGCCGAGCAGGTGGCCTACCTCATGAAAGACTCCGGCACGACCATCGCCTTCGCGTCGACGTCCGAGCAGGCGGCGAAGATTCTCGCGGCGACGGAGACGTCCCCCGAGGTCAAGCAGGCGCTGAAGCACGTCATCGTGTTCGACGCATCGTCGCTCGCGGGCACGACGCCCTACGCGGGCATTCTGGAGACGGGCCGCGCCGCGCACGCGGCCGATCCCTCGGCCTTCGAGAAGCGCGCCGACGCGCGGCAGCCCTCCGACCTCGCGACCCTCATCTACACGTCCGGCACGACGGGGGAGCCGAAGGGCGCGATGCTCATGCAAAGCAACTTCGTCTCGAACGCGGTGGCGGGCTGCTCGGTTCTCCCCTTCGACTCCTCGGCCGTCGCGCTGTCGTTCCTGCCGCTCTCGCACGTTTTCGAGCGTTGCATCGAGTACTGCTACTACCACCGGTCGGCCACGATCGCATACGCCGAATCGATCGACAAGCTGCGCGACAACCTCTCCGAGGTGAACCCGCACCTCTTCGGCGCGGTCCCCCGTGTCTACGAGAAAGTTTACGGGCGCGTGCAGGAGACCCTCTCGAAGTCGTCGCCGGGCAAGCAGAAGCTCTTCGCGAAGGCAATCGAGGCCGGGAAGAAAGTCACGGCGCTCCGCGCGAAGAAGCAGACGCCGAGTTTCGGCCTTGCCCTCGAGCACTTCGTCTACGAGAGGCTCGTGTACCGCAAGGTGCGCGCGGCCTTGGGTTCCCGCTTTCGCTTCGCGATCTCCGGCGGCGCGCCTCTCGCGAAGGAGCTCGCGGAGTTCTTCTGGGCGGTCGGCGTCGAGATCTACGAGGGCTACGGACTCACGGAGACGAGCCCCGTCATCGCGGTCGCCTGCCCTGCGGCGTGGCGGCTGGGCACGGTGGGGAAGATTCTGCCCGGCGTCGAGTGCCGCATCGCGCCTGACGGGGAGATCCTGACGCGCGGGCCGCACGTCATGAAGGGCTACTTTGGCAAGCCAAAGGAGACGGCCGAGGCGATCGACGCCAACGGCTGGTTCCACACGGGAGACATCGGCCGGATCGACGAGGATGGCTTCCTCATGATCACGGATCGGAAGAAGGAAATCCTGGTCAACTCGAACGGCAAGAACGTCGCTCCGGCTCCGATCGAGGGACATTTCAAGGGTCATCCGTTCGTCTCGCTCCCCGTCGTCATCGGTGACCGGCGGAAATTCCTGTCCTGCCTCTTCGTGCCGAACTTCGAAAAGCTCGCGGCCTGGGCGAAGGAGAACGGCCTCGGCAGCCTTCCCATGGACGATCTCGTCAAGGAACCGCGGGTCGTCGCGATCTTCCAGAGCGCCGTCGACGACTGGAACACGGGCAAGCCGCACGAGATGCTCATCAACCGGTTCGCGATCCTGCCGCGCGACCTCTCGATCGAGAGCGGCGAGCTCACGCCGACCCTCAAGGTGAAGCGGCGCATCGTGGACGAGCACTTCAAGCACCTGATCGACGGGATGTACGAGGGGACGGCGGGCTGACCTGGGCGTTCGGGCCGGGAAGCGCGAATCGCATGCGCGTCGTCGTCGCCCTCGGGGGAAATGCCCTGCTTCGCCGCGGCGAACCGATGACGGCCGAGCGGCAGCGCGCGAACGTGCGCCGGGCGGCGGTGGCGCTCGCGCCCGTCGCGAGGGAGCACGAGCTCGTCATCTCGCACGGGAACGGCCCTCAGGTGGGGCTCCTCGCCCTTCAGGCCGAAAGCGGGCTCGACGCCGCGCATTTCCCGCTCGACGTCCTCGGCGCCCAGACCGAAGGAATGATCGGCTACATGATCGAGCAGGAGCTCGGGAATCTCCTGCCGTTCGAGGTCCCGTTCGCGACCCTCCTGACGATGGTCGAGGTTGATCCGGCCGACCGGGCCTTCTCGAAGCCCGACAAGCCGATCGGCCCGGCCTACGGTGAAGAAGAAGCGCACCGCCTCGCGAAAGAGCGTGGCTGGACCGTGGCGCGGGACGGTCCGGCGTGGCGGCGCGTCGTGGCCTCGCCTCTGCCGAAGCGCATCTTCGAGCTTCGCCCCGTGCGCTGGCTCCTCGAGAAGGGGACGATCGTGATCTGCGGGGGAGGGGGCGGGATTCCGACCGTCTACGGCGAGGACGGGAAGCTTCGAGGCGTCGAGGCCGTGATCGACAAGGACCGCGTGGCGTCGCTCCTCGCGCAGCAGCTCGAGGCCGATTTCTTCATCATGGCGACCGACGTCCCGGCCGTCCTCGTCGGCTGGGGTACGCGCGACGCACGCGCCGTACGCCGGGCCTCGCCCGCCGCGCTCTCACGCTTCGACTTCACCGCCGGCTCGATGGGGCCGAAGGTCGAGGCGGCGAGGGATTTTGCCGAGCGGACCGGGAGGACGGCCGCGATCGGGGCCCTCGAGGACATCCCGTGCATGCTCCGCGGCGAGGCGGGCACGCTCGTCTCCAACGAAGTCGCCACGATCGAGTGGGCCCCGTCGCAGGAGATGCTCTTTCAGGAATGACCGCCCCTGGTGGGGGTCAACGGGCCTCTCGTTCACGCCTCCCAGCGCCACTCCCTCACCTCGGGCAAGTCATCGCCCACGCGCCTGACATACGCGCGATGCTCCTCGCGCTTCGCGACGAGGCGCTCGCGCACGGAGGGCGCCCGCGCGCGAAGGCCCGGGACGCGGTCGATGACGTCGATCGCGAGGCGGAAGCGGTCGAGGTCGTTGAGGACGCACATGTCGAAGGGCGTCGTCGTGGTGCCCTCTTCCTTGTAGCCGCGCACGTGGATGTTGTCGTGGTTGGTGCGCCGATAGGTGAGCCGGTGAATGAGCGTCGGGTAGCCATGGAACGCGAAAAGGACCTGCTTGTCCGTCGTGAAGAGCGCGTCGAATTCTTCGTCCGACAGCCCGTGCGGGTGTTCGCTCGCGGGCTGGAGGCGCATGAGGTCGACGACGTTGACGACTCGAATCCGAAGATCCGGAATCTCCTTCCTGAGGAGGGACACGGCCGCGAGGGTCTCGAGCGTCGGGACGTCGCCCGCGCAGGCCATGACGACGTCGGGGTCCCGGCCGCCGTCGTGGCTCGCCCACTCCCAGACACCGATGCCTTGGGCGGCATGGCGGCACGCGGCGTCGGCGTCGAGCCACTGGGGTTCGGGCTGCTTGCCCGCGACGATGACGTTCACGTAGTGGCGGCTTCTCAGGCAGTGGTCGGTCACCGAGAGAAGCGTGTTCGCGTCCGGCGGAAGGTAGATCCGGATGATCTCGGCCTTCTTGTTCACGACGTGGTCGAGGAAGCCGGGATCCTGGTGCGAGAAGCCGTTGTGGTCCTGCCGCCAGACGTGCGACGAGAGCAGGATGTTGAGCGACGCGATGGGTTTACGCCACGCCACCTGCCGCGACGTTTTCAGCCATTTCGCATGCTGGTTGAACATCGAGTCGACGATGTGGATGAACGCCTCGTAGCACGAGAAAAAGCCATGGCGGCCCGTGAGGAGGTAGCCCTCGAGCCAGCCTTCGCACTGATGTTCGGAAAGCATCTCGAGGACGCGTCCGTCGGGCCCGACGTGGTCGTCGGTCGGCAGGAGCTCCGCGACCGACATGCGATCAGTCACGTCGAAGACGGAGTCCCAGCGGTTCGAGGTGGTCTCGTCGGGCGAGAAGATCCGGAAGTTGCGCGAGTCCGCATTTCGCGCGAAGACCTCCTTGAGGAATCGGCCCTGCACGCGCGTCGCCTCCGCGTCGGTCGCGCCCGGCTTCGGGACCTCCACCGCGAACGCCCGAAAATCGGGGAGCGCGAGGTCGACGAGGAGAGCGCCCCCGTTCGCGTGCGGGTTCGCGCTCATGCGGCGTGCGCCTTTCGGAGGGAGCGCACGCAGGTCGGCCACGAGTCTTCCGTCCCCGTCGAAGAGCTCGTGAGGCCGGTAGCTCTTCATCCACGTCTCGAGGGCGCGGAGATGCTCGGGAATTCCGAGCTCCGCGACAGGGACCTGGTGCGCCCGCCACGTCCCCTCGACCGGCTTTCCGTCCACGACCTTCGGGCCGGTCCAGCCCTTCGGCGTCACGAGGACGAGCATGGGCCAGCGCGGGCGCGCGGCGCTGCCGCTTTCGCGTGCGCGGGACTGGATCTCACGGATGGAATCCAGCGCGCGATCGAGCGTCCCGGCCATCAATTGGTGCATCGCGGCCGGCTCGTGGCCTTCCACGAAGAGCGGTTCCCATCCGTATCCGCGCAGGAGCTCTCTCAGCTCGCTGCGGGGAATGCGCGCGAGGACGGTCGGGCCTGCGATCTTGTAGCCGTTGAGGTGAAGGATGGGCAGCACCGCGCCGTCCGTGACGGGATTCAGGAACTTGTTCGAGTGCCAGCTCGTCGCGAGCGCGCCCGTCTCGGCCTCGCCGTCTCCGATGACGCACGCGACGACGAGATTCGGATTGTCGAATGCGGCGCCGAACGCATGCGAGAGCGAGTAGCCCAGTTCGCCGCCTTCGTGGATGGAGCCCGGCGTCTCGGGCGCGACGTGGCTCGGGATGCCGCCGGGAAACGAGAACTGCTTGAAGAGGCGCTTCAGCCCGACGGTGTCCTCCGAAACCATCGGGTACAGCTCGCTGTAGGTGCCTTCGAGGTACGTGTTCGCGACGATGCCCGGCCCGCCGTGGCCGGGGCCCGTCACGTAGAGCACCGAGAGATCGCGCTCGACGATCGCGCGATTGAGGTGGACGTAGACGAAGTTGAGGCCCGGCGTCGTCCCCCAGTGTCCGAGGAGCCTCGGCTTGACGTCGGCGAGCGTCAGCGGCTCCGTGAGAAGAGGGTTGTCCAGCAGGTAAATCTGGCCGACCGAGAGGTAGTTCGCGGCGCGCCAGTACGCGTCCATCTTCGAGAGGAGGTCTTCAGGCGGGCTCATAAGACGGGATTCTCCTTGTGAAGCGTGGCGAGCGTGTGGCGGCCGATGACATGCTCCTCGTCCGTGGGAATGACGAACGTCGAGACGCGCGCCCCCGACGCGCCGATTCGAATGTCGTTCCGGCGGTTCGCCTCCTCGTCGAGGGCCACGCCGAGGAAGGAAAGCCCGTCCGCGATGCGCCGCCGCGTCTCCGGCTGATTCTCCCCGATCCCCGCCGTGAAGACGAGGCCGTCCAGACCTCCGAGAGCGGCTGCCATCGCAGCGGCCTGTTTGACGGCCGTGTAGACGAAGACATCGACGGCGAGCCGGGCGGACGGCGTCGTGGCGGCGAGAATCTCGCGCAGGTCGGCGCTCATCTCCGAGAGCGCGAGCAGTCCCGACTCCTTCCAGAGGAGGCGCGCGATCCGCTCCCGGTCCCAGCCGCGGTCGAGGAGCCAGAGGACGACGCCGCCGTCGAGGGAGCCGGGGCGCGTCGACATGACGAGACCGTCGAGCGCCGTGAACGTCATCGTGGAGTCCATGCTTTTCCCGTCCCGAAGGGCGCAGAGACTCGCGCCGTTGCCGAGGTGGGCGGCGACGACGCGTCCCTTCGCGACCCCGGGATCGAGCTCCGAAAGGCGGTGCCAGACGTACTCGTACGACAGGCCGTGGAATCCGTAGCGGCGGATGCCGGCCTCGCGGAGCGAGCGGGGCAGGGCCACGACGTCGGCGACGTCCGGGTGGCCGCGGTGGAACGACGTGTCGAAGCAGGCCACGTGAAGCGCCGATGGATAGCGGGCGCGGGCGGCGCGGAGGGCGCCGAGGCTTCGGGGCTGGTGAAGCGGGTCGAGGGGGACGAGTCCTTCAAGCGCCGCGAGGACGCGATCGTCGACGGGTGTCGGCCCGAGGAAATCCGCGCCGCCGTGGACGATCCGGTGGCCGACGGCGGACGGGCTTCCGCCCTCCAGATGGCGCTCGAGGAGCTCCGCGACGGGGTCGATGTCAATGCCATCGACCTTGCCTCTCACGAGAGCGGTCAACGTACCGTCGCCATCGGCCCGGTAGGCGGCGTACTTCAGCGTCGAGGAGCCGGCGTTCAGGACGAGCACGGAGGCGCTCACCCGCGGATTATGGGCTCCCTTGACACGGGTGCGGGCGCGGCCTACGCTACTGAGTGATGGCTCATTCAGCGGGTCGCGTCGCGCTCCCGCATGCGGTCTCCGCGGCCGCCGGGGAAGAGCGCGCGCTTACAGGGGCCGATCCCGAAAAGCGGCGCCGCATTCTCGAAGCCGCGATCCGGACGTTCGGGCAGCGGGGCTTCCACGAGGCCCGCGTCGCCGAGATCGCGTCCGCGGCGAGAGTGGCCGAAGGGACGGTCTACCTCTATTTCCGCAGCAAGGAAGACCTTCTCGGCGTCGTCTTCGACGAGTCGATGGACGACGTCCTCGCGAAGGGGCGCGCCATCGTCCACTCGAAGGGGTCGGCGGACGAGCGGCTGACGGGGCTCGTCGATCTCCACCTCGAGTTCATCGGGTCCGACCGCAACCTCGCGTCCGTCTTCCAGATCGAGCTTCGCCGGAGTGCGCGCCTTGTCGAGCGCTTCTCGCGCAGCAAGCTCGTGGAGTATTTCCGGCTCCTCGGCGAGGTCCTCCGCGACGGGATCGCAAACGGCGAGTTCCGCCGCGACCTCGATCCGCGCCTCGCCGTCCGCATCCTCTTCGGGACCGCGGACGAGGTGCTTTCGGAATGGCTCCTCTCGGGCGAGAAGAAGCCGTCTGCGAACGCGCGTCAATTGGTGGGGACCCTCCTCGCCGGGTTTTCACAGGTGCCTTCGAAGGGGAAGAAGTCCAGGAGAAGCAAATGACACGAGCCGCATACGTCGTCCACGGCGCCCGCACGCCATTCGCGCGCGCCGGCACTGACTTCACCGGCGTCTCCGCCGTCGACCTCGGCCGTACGGCCGCCGTCGAGGCGATGGCCCGCGCGGGCGTCGAGCCCGCCGCCATCGACCAGGCCATCTTCGGCAACATCGCGACCCCCGTCGACGCCTCGAACGTCGCGCGCATCATCGCGCTCCGGGCCGGCGTCCCGAAGGAGAAGCCCGCGCACTCCGTGTCGCGCAACTGCGCCTCGGGCATCGAGTCCGTCGTGGAGGCCGCGCGCCTCATCGCGACGGGAGAGGCGGATGTCGTCCTCGCGGGCGGCGTCGAGAACATGACGCAAATTCCGTTTCTCTATCGCAACGGGGTCAAGGAGGTCTTCACGAAGGTCGGGATGTCGAAGTCCGCGGGGCAGCGGCTGAAGGCCTTTTCGAAGATGCCGTGGAAAGACCTCCTCAATCCGGTCATAGGACTCAAGGAGGGCCTGACGGACCCCGTGTGCGACCTCGGCATGGGCGACACCGCCGAGATCCTCGCCAAGGAAGGCCACTTCACGCGGGAGATGCAGGACGCGTTCGCGCTGCGCTCGCACCACCGGGCGACCGCGGCCCGTGCGAAGCTGGCCGAGGAGATCGTTCCCGTGCCGGTTCCACCGGACTACGACCGCGTCCTCATGTTCGACAACGGGGTCCGCGAGAACCAGACGATGGAGGCCCTTGCCAAGCTCCGCCCGTTCTTCGACCGGAAATTCGGCACCGTCACGGCGGGCAACTCCTCCCAGATCACGGACGGCGGCGCGGCCGTCGTGGTGGCGTCCGAGGACTACGTCCAAAAGCACGGGTTGAAGCCTCTCGGACGGATCTCGGGCTGGGGTTTCGCGGGCCTCGAGCCCGAGCGCATGGGCCTCGGGCCGTCGCGCTCGACGCCGATCGCCCTGAAGAAGGCCGGCCTCTCGATGAAGGACGTCGGCCTCGTCGAGATCAACGAGGCGTTCGCGGTGCAGGTCCTCGCGAACCTCGACGCCTTCGAAAAGTCGCCCGAGCTCGGTGCGATCCCGGACGACGCCCTGAACGTGAACGGCGGCGCGATCGCCCTCGGGCATCCGGTCGGATGCTCGGGCACGCGCCTCATCCTGACGCTCCTCCTCGAGATGCGCCGCCGCAAGGTGGTGCACGGCCTCGCGACGCTCTGCGTCGGAGGCGGGCAGGGCGCGTCGATCCTCCTGGAGGCCGTGTGATGTCCACCATCGTCGACGAAACAGTCCCTCTCATGGCGCCCATGGACGTGGTTTCTCCCTTCCGGTTGACGGTCGAGGGAGACGGGCTCGCCGTCCTCGTCTTCGACACGCCGAGCGAAAAGGTGAACAAGTTCTCGACGCCCGTCATGAAGGAGTTCGACCGCGTCCTGGACGCGCTTGCCGGCCGGTCCGACGTCAAGGCGCTGCTCCTTCTCTCCGCGAAACCGGGCGTCTTCATCGCCGGCGCGGACGTGAACGAGATTGCGAAGGCCGACCGGAACGCGGATCCCGAGATGATCCGGGGACCCCACCGGACCTTCAACAAGCTCGCGAACCTCCCTTTCCCCACGGTCGCCGCGATCGACGGCGCGTGCGTGGGCGGCGGCTGCGAGACCGCGCTCTCGATGGACTGGCGGCTCATCTCGGACTCGAAGAAGGCCCAGATCGGGCTCCCCGAGATCAAGCTCGGCATCCTGCCGGCCTGGGGCGGCACGACGCGGCTCCCCCGGATGGTCGGCCTCGCGAACGCCCTCGACGTCATTCTCGCGGGCAAAGTGCTCGACGGAAAGCGCGCGAAGAGGATCGGTCTCGTGGACGAGGTCGTTCCCCAGGCGATCCTCGAGGGATGGGCGAAGAACTTCGCCCGCGCGAAGTTCGGCTCGAAAAAACGCGCGAACGCGGGGCCGGGCGGCGGCCCTTCGCGCGTCCGCGAGCCGAAGCTCGCCGAGAAGCTCCTGGAAGGTCCGGGCAAGGGAATCGTCTTCTCGAAGGCGCGCCAGTCGGTCCTGAAGGAGACGAAGGGGCACTACCCGGCGCCGCTCGCGGCCTTGTCCGTCGTCGAAAAGGGCTTCTCACGGCCATTCGCCGAAGCGCTCGAGCTCGAGGTCGAGGGGGTCCGATCGCTCATCGGCACGCCCGTCATGCGGAGCCTCGTGGGCCTCTTCTTCCGGATGGAAGAGGTCAAGAAGGAAACCGGCGTCGAGGCTCTCGGCGGGTCCGGCGCCCGGGTCAAGCCCCGGAAGATCGGGCGGGTCGGCGTCCTCGGCGCGGGCGCGATGGGCGGCGGTATCGCGCAGCTCGCGGCCGACAAGGGCTTCCCGACGCGCATGAAGGACATCAAACCCGAGGCGCTGGCGCTGGGATTCGCGCAGGCGGCGCGCATCTGGAAAGAGAACGTCAAGAAGCGCCGGATGACCCGCGCGGAGTTCGCGGCGAAGATGTCGCTCCTCGGCGGCTCGCTGGAATACTCGGGCTTTCAGGGCTGCGACATCACGATCGAGGCCGTGCTCGAGAAGTTGTCCGTCAAGCAGGCGGTCCTCGCCGATTGGGAGCACGTGGTCTCTGAGACCGCGATCTTCGCGTCGAACACGTCGACGCTCCCGATCACGGAGATCGCCTCGAAGGCGGCGCACCCCGAGCGCGTCGTGGGCATGCACTTCTTCAATCCCGTCCACAAGATGCCTCTCGTCGAGGTCATCTACGGACAGAAGACGGATCCCGAGGTGACGGCGACGGTCTTCGATCTCGCGAAGAAGATGGGGAAGACGCCCGTCGTCGTGAAGGACGCGCCGGGCTTCCTCGTGAACCGCATCCTCAGCCCATACATCGGCGAGGCGGCGCGCCTCCTCCTCGAGGGCGCTGACTTTGCCGCCGTCGACAAGGCGATGCGGGCCTTCGGGATGCCGGTCGGGCCCTTCGAGCTTCTGGACGACGTCGGGATCGACGTCGCCGTGAAAGCGGCCGGGACGATGGCGAGCGCGTTTCCCGCGCGCATGCCCGGGGATCCCGCCCTCGAGAAGCTCGTCGCAGACGGGCGGTTGGGAAGAAAGGCGAAGAGAGGATTCTATTTCTACGAAGGGGAAAAACGCGGAGAGCCGGACAGCGCCGTCTATGCCGCGCTGGGTCTCTCTTCATCTTCCAAGAAGATTCTCTCTTCGGAGATCGAAGAACGACTTCTGCTTCCGATGATCAACGAGGCGGCGTTCTGTCTCGCGGACGGCATCGTCGCGAGCCCGGCAAAGCTCGACCTCGCGATGATCTTCGGCACGGGCTTCCCGCCGTTCCGCGGGGGCCTGTGCGCGTATGCCGACACGCTCGGTGCGAAGGTGATCGTCGAGGCGCTCGAGAAGCTCGCGAAGGAAAAAGGCGGCCGGTTCGCGCCGGCTCCGCTGCTGATCGAGATGGCTAGAACCGGCAAGAAATTTTTCGAATGAGGGGAGCCGAGATGTCCACAGTCAAAGAACAGACGAAGCCTGAGACCACCGTCGAAGTCGAGTCGTTCCTCAAAAACCTGTTTCAGGGCCACATTGCGGAGGATCTCGTCTTCCCCTTCCCGGAGATCCCCGAGGACGTGAAGGAGACCGTGGAGGCTTTCGCGGGCGCCTACACGGAATTCGACGCGGCGCACCTCGACTCCGACAAGATGGACAAGGAACACTTCTTCCCGCGCGAAGCCGTCAAGGCGATGGGCGAGTTGGGCGTGATGGGGATGACGATCCCCGAGGAGTACGGCGGGAGCGGCTTTTCGTCGGCGGCGTATTGCCGCATGACGGAGGTGATCGCGCCCCTCGACGCCTCCGCCTCGATCGTCGTCGGGGCCCACGAGTCGATCGGCCTCAAGCCGCTCCTCCTGTTCGGAAACGACGAACAGAAGAAGAAATGGTTGCCCGACCTCGCGAGCGGAAAGTTGATTGCGGCGTTCTGCCTCACCGAACCGGAAGCCGGCTCGGACGCGGGCTCCCTGAAGACGACCGCCGTCTACGACCCCACGACGAACGAGTACGTTTTGAACGGCACGAAACAGTGGATCTCGAATGGCGCCTTCGCCCGGTTCTTCTCGGTGTTCGCCAGGATCCCCGGGAACCCCGCCGAGAAGGACGGCCACAAGGAAATCGCCTGCTTCGCGGTCATCGCGAAGGAGGACTGCACGCTGCCCGGCCTCTCGCGCGGGCCCGAGGAGAAGAAGCTCGGCCTCTGCGCGTCCTCGACCTGCCAGATCATCTTCGAGAACTGCCGCGTCCCCGCCGCGAACCTCATCGGCGAGAAGGGTCACGGCTTCAAGATCGCCCTCGAGACGCTGAATACGGGACGCACGTCGCTCGGCGCGGGCTCGGTCGGCGGCTCGAAGATGATGATCAAGCTCGCCGTGGACCATGCGACACAGCGAAAGCAGTTCAAGACCCGCATCGCCGACTTCGAGATGATCCGCCACAAGATCACGCGGATGACGGCGACCACGTACGTCCTCGAGTCGATGGTCTACCTGACCGCCGGCCTCGTGGACCGGCACGTCGGCGACTATTCCCTCGAAGGCGCGTGCTGCAAGGTGTTCGGCACGGAAGTCCTCTGGCAGAACATCAACGACGGCCTCCAGGTCGCCGGCGGCAACGGTTTCATGGACGAGTACCCGTACGGGCGCGCGCTCCGCGACAGCCGTATCAACATGATCTTCGAGGGCACGAACGAGATCCTGCGCCTCCTCATCGCCCTCTCGGGCATGAAGGAGCTGGGAGACTCGCTGAAGGAAGTCCAGAGCGCTCTCAAGAGCCCGCTCGCGCAGCACGGCATCCTCACGGAGTACGCCCACAAGCGCCTCAAGGGCGTCATCACGCACGACAAGCTCACGAAGGTTCACCCGTCGCTCGCGCCCGAGGCGGATCAGGTCGGGCGGTACGCCGGCATCTTCGCGAACGCCTGCGAGACGATTCTGCGCAAGCACGGCAAGAAGGTCGTCGACAAGGAATACCAGCAGGAGCGCATCGCCGACGTCCTCATCGATCTCTACGCCCAGATCGCGACGCTCTCACGCGTGACGGCGGCGATCGCGAAGAAGGGCGAGGAGAAGGCGGCCGGGGAGCTCGAGATCGCACGTTGGTTCTGCGCGCGCGCGCGCCACCGCATGGTCGCGAACCTGAAGGCGCTCGACAAGAACCGCGACGCGGACTGCACGTCGATCAGCGACCGCGTTTACGAGGCAGGCGGCTATCCCTACGACCTCTGGGCCTGATCGCGAGTTCATCCGGACGCTGACCGTTCCGACCCCGTTTCCGGTCGGACCGGTCAACGTCCACGTGATCCTGCGCGATCCCGTCACGCTCGTCGACAGCGGCCCCCTTACGCGCGAGGCGTGGGACGTCCTCGGCGCGGGCCTCAAGGGCTTCGGCCTCGAGATCTCGGACGTGAAGCGCGTCCTGCTCACCCACGGCCATCAGGATCATTTCGGCCTCGCGGAGAAGGTGGCCGACGCGTCGGGCGCGACGCTGTACGGGGGGCGGCTCGACCGCCGAAACTTCCGTCAGGACCGCAACCCCCGCCTCCTCCTCGACGAAATGTCGCGCGCCGGCTTCGGCCTGCTGTCGCGCCTCGCGGTCGTCGCCTCCGTTGCGGGCGTCGACCATTTCGCGAAGCCGCTCGAGGCCTGGGACGAGCTTTCCGGCGGCGAAACGCTCGCGGGCGACGGCTGGTCCGTCGTGGTGCGGTCGACGCCAGGGCACACGCCCGGCAGCCTCACGTTCGAGATCCCGGAGGCCGGCGTCCTCTTCACGGGCGATACCGTGCTCAAGGAGATCACCCCCAATGCGGTCGTGGACGAGGACCCCGAGGAGCCCGGCCGCCCGTTTCGGAGTGTGACGCGCTACTTCGAGACGCTCGACGCGCTCGACAGGACGACCGGCACGTCGACCCTGCTCACCGGGCACGGCGCTCCCGTGACGGACTGGGCCGCGCACCGGAGGACGCTCAACCGGCGATATGGTCTTCGCGTCGGGCAGATCGAGCGTGAGCTCGCGAAGGGCCCGGCGACCGTGCGCGACCTCGTCGCGGCGATCTTTCCACGCGTGAAGACGCTCAACGTCTTTCTCGCGTACAGCGAGATCTTCGGATTCCTGATGTACCTCGAGGACGGGGGGCGCGTCGAGAAGCTCGTCGCCTCCACGCGCGATCGCTACCGCCTCGTTCCGGCCGCTTTACTCTGATATCCTTCGCCGCCGGAGGACCGCCAGATGGCCGATGAAATGAAGGCTTCCACGCCCCTGAGTGCCGGTTCGACCGCTCCCGATTTCTCGCTTCCGGCTCGCTCGGGCAAGACGATCTCGCTGCGCGACTTCCATGGCAGCAAGGACGTCCTCGTCTACTTCTATCCCAAGGACGACACCCCCGGGTGCACGCGCGAATCGTGCAGCCTGCGAGACGGGTGGGCCGAGCTGCAGAAGGCCGGCATCGAGGTCCTCGGAATCTCGCGGGACGACGCCGCGTCGCACAACGCCTTCGCCTCCAAGTACAACCTTCCCTTCGAGCTCCTGACGGATGCCGACCACGCCGTGCACGAGGCATACGGCTCGTGGGGCCAGAACCCGAATCCCGCGTGGGGAGTCGGTCCCCTCCGCAAGTCGTTCCTCGTCGGGAAGGACGGACGCATCCGCCACGTGTTCGACAAGGTGGACACCGAGCACCATGCCGAGCAGGTGCTGCGCGCCGCCGGCGTGGCTTCTGCCCCGGCCGCCCCGAAGCCGGTCGCACCGCCCGCTCCGAAGCCCGCGGCTCCGGCGGCTGCTCCCGCGGTCGCCGCGCCCGCTCCGAAGCTGGCCACGCCCACCCCGAAGCCGGCCGCGCCCGCTGCCCCGAAGCCGGCCGCCGCGTCCGCTCCGAAGGTCGCGGCTCCGAAGGTCGCGGCTCCGAAGAAGAAGGCGGCCCCGAAAAAGAAGACAGCTCCGAAGAAGAAAAAGGCCGCCGCGAAGAAGAAAACCGCGAAGAAGTCCTCTCCGAAGCGAAAAGCCGCCAGGAAATCGGCTCCGAAGAGGAGGCCGGCGAAGAAGTCCGCCCCGAAGAGGAAAAAGGCCGCGAAGAAGTCTCGCAAGCCGGCGAAGAAGCCGGCGAAGAAGTCGGCGAAGCGCAAGAAGCGCTGAAGCCGCGGCGAGGGCGGGACGCGGCGTTCGCCGCGTCCTGCTGAGGGGCCTCGAAAGAGCACATGTCCAACCGACTCACGAAAAAGCAGATGAAGACGGACCAGCTCCAGCATGCGCTGACGGATGCGCGCGACTTCGTTGTGTCGCACAAGTCCGAGACCACGCGCTGGATGCTGATCGCCGGCGGCGCCATTCTCGCGATTGGCGCTGTCTGGGGCGGGATCGTTCTCCGGAACAACCGTCTCGCCGCACGATTCTCCACGGTGCTCGCTCTCTTCGACGCGCCTCTCGCGTCCGACGCCGCGCCCGCGCCCGGCGCCCGCGTCTTCAAGGACGTCGCGGAACGGACCGCGGCCGCGAAAGCGGAGCTCGCGTCCCTCGCCAGGGATTCCTCTTCCACCTCCGCCGGACGCGCGGCGGCCGTCCTCCTGCTCTCGCTCGACGGCGCCAGGGCGGCGACGGGCGCGAACCTCGACGCCGCCAGGGCCTTCGCGCGATCCGAGAGCGGCACGGTGGCGGCGGGAATCGCCGCCGTGGCGGCGATCGACGCGGAGGCGGGCGCGGGCCGTCCCAAAGAGGCCCTCGAGACGGCGAAGAAGTACCTCGAGGCCAGCGACTCGCCGGTCTCGAAGGACGTCCTCGTTTTCACGATGGCACGCCTCTACGAGCAGACGGGACAGAACGTCGAGGCGAAGACTTTCTATCAGCGTCTCGTGACGGACTTTCCGGACTCGCCTCTCCGGACCGACGCGCAGCAGCGTCTGGCTTCCCTGTAGCGAGCCGTGAAGCGTCGCGCCATCGTCGTCGTCTGCGACGGCCTCGGCGTGGGAACGGCGCCGGACGCGGCGCTCTTCGGAGACGAGGGCAAGAAAACGCTTCAGCACGTCTTGCGCGACGGGAAGCCGAAGCTCCCGAACCTGACGCGCCTCGGCCTCCTGCACACGATGTACGGCGAGGCGCCCGCCGGACTCCCGGCTCCCGATGGCGCCTTCGGGCGCCTGGCCGAGGCTGCCGTGGGGAAGGACACGACGACGGGCCACTGGGAGCTGATGGGGCTGACGCTCGACGTGCCCTTTCCCCTCTATCCAGACGGCTTCCCCCCCGAGGTCGTCGAGCCCTTCGAGAAGGCGATCGAGCGAAAGGTCCTCTGGAACAAGCCCGCCTCCGGGACGACGATCCTCGAGGAACTGGGCGACGAGCACGTGAAGACGGGCCGGCCGATCCTCTACACGTCGGGCGACTCGGTGTTTCAGGTCGCGGCGCACGAGGACGTCGTCCCCATCGACACCCTCTATGCCTGGTGCCGCGCCGCGCGCGAAATCCTGCGGCCTCCGCACGAGGTGGGACGTGTGATCGCGCGGCCCTTCGTGGGCGCGAACGGAAAGTACCAGCGCACACACCGCCGCAGGGACTTCTCGGTCCCGCCTTCGGGCGAGACGCTTCTCGATTGCATGACCCGGCACGGGCTGAAGGTGCACGCGCTGGGCAAGATCGAAGACATCTTCTCGGGCCGCGGGATCGCGACGGCCGTTCACACCGTCTCGAACCGCGACGGCATCGAGAAGACGATCCTCGCGATCCGCGACCGCCAGGACGACTTCGTCTTCACGAACCTCGTGGACTTCGACACGAAGTACGGGCACCGGAACGATGTGATGGGATACGCGAAGTGCCTCGAGGAGCTCGACGCCTTCGTCCCCGAGATGGTTTCCGCCTTGAAGCCGGGCGACCTCCTCGTGTTCACGGCCGACCACGGCGGCGACCCGTCCGACGAGTCCACCGACCACACCCGGGAATACGTCCCGATGGTGGCGGCGGGCCCGGGCGTGAGGGCCGGAGCCGACATCGGCTCGCGGAAGACGTTTGCCGATGTCGGCGCGACGGTGGCCGAGCTTCTCGGAATTCCGTCGCTCGCGGGCACGAGCTTTCTGCGGGCGATTCTCCCTGCCGGCTGATCGGCCTAGGCCGCCGCGGCGGGCACCGGCACGATCTCCGGGAGCGCCGCGAGGAACGCGGCCATCTCGTCGCGCTTCCCAACCGTAACGCGCAGCCAGGTCGGGAGCGACGGGAACTTCCGCCCGACGAGGATCTTCCTCGCGCGGAACCCCTGGATGACGGGCGCGACGTCGCCGCCCACGTCCACCATCACGAAGTTCGCTTCCGACGGCATCGTCCGGCGGCCCTGCTTCGTCAGCTCCGAGACGAGCCACTTTCGCGTGTCGTTGAGAAGTTTCTTCTGCCGCGGCACGAGGTTGGGATCCGCGAGGCTCGCGGCCGCCGCCGCGAGGACCGCCGCGTTCGTGTTGCTCCACGAGGCGTACGGCGCCATCGCCGCGATCGTCTCCTTCGAGCCGACGGCGTAGCCGAGCCTCAGGCCCGCCATCCCGTAGATCTTGGAGAACGTGCGCGCGACGACGACGTTCGGGTGCTTCGCGATCAGCTCGAGGCTCGAGCGGTAACGCGGGTCCTCGACGAAGTGGTGGTACGCCTCGTCCACGAGGATCATCGCCGAGGCCGGGACCTTCGCGGCGAAGGCGGCCATCTCGTCGCCGGTCACGATCGTCGCGGTCGGATTGTTCGGGTTGCAGACGTAGAGGAGGCCGGTCGACGCGTCACACGCGTCCGCCATCTTCGGAAGGTCGTGGCGGAAGTCGGCAGTCAGGGGCACTTTCACGCCATCCGCGTGGAGTACCTTCGCGAACATGAGGACCGCCTCGAACGTCGGCTCGGCGGCGACGACCCGCCGGCCGGGGCCGCTGAAGGCCATGTCCGCCATGCGCAGGATTTCCGAGGAGCCGCAGCCGAGAAGGACCTGGTCGACAGCGACGCCGTGGTGTTTCGCGATCGCCTCGCGGGCCTGCTCCTCGAGGGCGTCCGGGTAGCGGTTCGTGGCGGCCTTCGCGGCGGCTTCGAGCGCCCCGGCGGACGGCCCGTACGGGTTCTCGTTCGAGCTCAGGATGACGGCGTCCGAGGGGCGCACGTGCCTCGTCGCGGCTTCGGCCGCCCGGCTCATGAGAGGGGTGTCGAGAATCGCAATGCCGGCGGCGACACCGAGGGTTCCGGCGAACGTGCGGCGGGACATGGGGAGCGGCATGACGGCCTCCTCGCAAAGATTTTCCCGATCATCTCGCATTCGGCGCCTTCCACGCACATGCGACTCGTTCGCGGATAGAATCCGGGCAATTCCCCATGAATCCCATTGCGCTCGCCGTCTTCGAGGCCAGCCTGAAACGCTGCGAGGCGCGCCCGGACTTTCTCGACGTGTTCTACGAGAGCTTCCTCGCCTCTTCCCCGGAGGTGGCCGAGAAGTTCGCGGGCACCGACTTCGCCCGACAGAAGGAGGCGCTCCGCGCGTCGTTCCACCACCTCCTCCTCGTGGCGCGGGACCCCAAGCAGGGACCGGACCCGTACCTCGAGGACGTCGCCGTCCGCCACGGCGCCGGCCACCTCGCGATCGGCGCGCACCTGTACGATCTGTGGCTGGACAGCCTGCTCGAGACCGTGCGCGCCTGCGATCCGGAGTGCTTCCCGGAGGTGGAGGCCGCCTGGGAGGAAGTCATGATGGTCGGAATCCACTACCTCTGCGCGAACTACGAGGGGCGGCACGGGCGGTGACGCGATCGTGATCGAGAACGAAACGTGACGCTCGCCGCTGGAACGAAGCTCGGACCTTACGAGATCCTCGCTCCCCTCGGCGCGGGAGGGATGGGCGAGGTCTACCGGGCGAAAGACACGCGACTCGGGAGAGACGTCGCGGTCAAGGTTCTGCCCGAAGAGTTCTTCGAAGATGAGGAGAGAAGGACTCGCTTCGAAAGGGAGGCGCGGACGCTCGCGAGCCTCAATCACGATCACGGAGCAGGGGACGATCCTCGGGACGTTTCAGTACATGGCTCCCGAGCAGCTCGAGGGCCGGGAAGCCGACGCGCGGAGCGACATCTTCTCGTTCGGCACCGTGCTCTACGAGATGGCCACGGGCCGGAAGGCGTTCGAGGGAAAGAGCCATGCCGCCCTCATCTCGGCGATCCTCAAGGACGAGCCCGCGCCGATCTCGACGGTCGCTCCGATGACGCCTCCGGCGCTGGATCGCGTCGTGAAGACCTGCCTCGCGAAGGACCCCGAGGACCGGTTCCAGACGGCCCACGACATCAAGCTGCAGCTCCAGTGGATCGCGGAGGGCGGCTCGCAGGTCGGGCTGCCCGCCCCCGTCGCCCACCGCCGGAAGAGCCGCGAGCGTCTAGCCTGGGGCCTCGCGGCGGCGGCGGCCGTGGCGGCGGTGATCCTCGGCGTCGGCTTCGTCCGGCGCGCACCGGCACGCCCGCGCCTGGTCCGCTTCGAGATCGCGAACCCGGAGGGGATCACGGCGATCGATGCGCCCCGCATTTCCCCGGACGGGCGTCATCTCGCGTTCAACGCAACCGACTCGTCCGGGAAAAGTCGCATCTGGGTGCGGGCGCTCAACGCGCTGGCCGCGCAGCCTCTGGCCGGCACGGAAGGCACGACGCGGCCCTTCTGGTCGCCCGACAGCCGGTTCCTCGGGTTCTTCGCGGAGGGCAAGCTCAAGAAGATCGAGGTCTCGGGCGGGCCGGCACAGAAGATTTGCGACGCCCCGAGCGGCTCCGACGGCTCCTGGAGCCCCGAAGGCGTCATCCTGTTCGACGGCATGCCCAACGATCCCATCTACCGCGTCTCGGCCGCCGGGGGAACGCCCGTCGTCGCCGTAAAGACCGAAGCCTCGCGAAAAGAGACGACGGTGGCCTGGCCGGAGTTCCTTCCGGACGGCCGCCACTTCCTCTACATGGCGACCAGCCAGAAGGCGGAGGACAACGCATACCGGATCGGTTCTCTCGACTCGACCGAAACGAAGCTCCTCGCGCCGGCGCAGACGCTCGTCACGTATGCCCCACCGGGGTATCTCCTCTTCGTGCGCGACAAGACGCTCGTCGCCCAGCCCTTCGACGCGAAAGCCTTGAAGATGACGGGCGAGCCGATTCCGCTGGCCGAGCACATCGGCACGGACAGCGTCGGGCTTGCGCGCTTCTCGGTCTCGCGCGACGGGACCCTCGTCTATCGGACCGGTGAATCGGGGGACAAGTTCGTCTGGGTGGACCGCTCCGGCCGGGAGGGCGAGACCGTCGGCGACCCGGGCGACTACCACAGCCCGGCGTTTTCTCCGGCGGGCGATCGGATCGCCTTTGACTTCGCCGATGCGCGCACGGGGAAAAGGGACATCTGGGTCCGGGACCTGAAGCGCGGGGTCAGCTCCCGTTTCACCTTCAGCGCGGGCGGAGCGCTCTGCCCTCTCTGGTCTCCCGACGGCCGCCGCATGGTCTTCACCGTGGGCAACGATCTTTTCGAGAAGGCCGTCGAGGGCCAAGGAGAAGAGAAGCTTCTTCTCAAGTCGGACGAGCAGAAGTTTGCCTGCGACTGGAGCCGCGACGGGCGATACCTCGCCTACTTGAGTCAGGGGAAAGAAACGAGCTGGGACATCTGGGTACTGCCCACCTTCGGCGACCGCAAGCCGGTCCCGTTCCTGAAGACGTCGTTTGCGGAGTTGATGCCCGTGTTTTCGCCGGACGGCCGCTTTCTGGCCTACCAATCGAACGAGTCCGGACGCAGCGAGGTCTACGTCCAGAGCTTTCCGGGCCCGGGGGGCAAGTGGCAGATCTCCACGTCGGGCGGTAGCGAGCCGCACTGGCGTGCCGACGGCAAGGAGCTGTACTACCGCGCTCCCGACCAGAAGCTGATGGCGGTCGACGTCCAGACCAGAGGTGACCTCGTGGCCGGGGTATCGCAGCCGCTCTTCCAGGGGCGCTTCGACATGGCAATCGCCCGAAACCGGTTCCTCCCGGCGGCCGATGGGCGGCGCTTTCTCACCGTCGCCCCGCTCGGTCGCGAGGCGATGACCCCGACGACGGTCGTGCTGAACTGGTACGCGGAACTGGGGCGTTGACGTGACCCTCGCGTCCGGCACGAAGCTCGGTTCGTACAAGATCTTTGCGCCGCTTGGCGCCGGGGGCATGGGGGAGGTCTATCGATTTCGAAGATGACGGAGCCCGGGATCGTGATGGGGATGGTTGCCTACCCCTCAGAGTCGCGTTCTCTCGCCCAGAATCGGTCATCGGCACGTGATTATCCACGCGCCGGGCCGGAAGAGTGGGCCGATGACGTCACTTGTCGATCTGGATGGTTTCCTTACGGCCGCTGTTGGCCACGGCGACCATCAGCCCGACGCCCACGGCGGTGACGGCCCCGATGGCTATCCACACTCCGCTTACGTTCGCGAGGACTCCGAGTTTCCAGAGCGCCGCGAAGATACCGACAAGCAGGAGGATGTAACCGAGGAAGAAAGTGCCCATCCATTTCATTGTCGTCCCTCCATGCGAACGCGGCGCGTCATCGGCACACCTTCGGACGCGCGCGATCAGCGTCTGCCGCGCCAGTAGAAACCGCCGCCGCCCAACAAAAGAACCAGGACGACGATGATGAGGATGGTTTCCATGAGATGCCCCCTTATTCGGGAGACAAAGAGCACGAGACGTGCCACGCATGGAGATGGCAACTCGTGATGGTCTGGCGTATAGGGTGAAAAACGAGGAGGCGCCTCGGCACTTCTTACATTGAGGGACGTCCTCGACGAAGCGTTCTGCAACGCTGCCGCTCGCATCGGCGGGGTGCAGGGGTAACGCGAGCGAACCGGCCAGAATGCGGATGGGAAGGGGGCATGACCCTCCGTCTCAGCGGCCCTCGCCGGCTCTTCCGAGGGGTTCGTGCCGCGCGCCGGCAGCGAGAACCGCCGCCATGCGCGACTTGACCTGAAGCTTCTGGAACAAGCCGGTAGAGATGCATCTTGACCGTCTGCTCCCTGATCCCGAGCATGGAGGCGAGCTCCTTGTTGCGGTCCGGATGCGCGCGCCTGATCCTGTGAAGGAGGCTTTCGGGCAGCGATCCGAGGGAATCCATGTCGAGTAGAAGAACGACGGGCTCGAGCTCGGCCGTGCGGGCAAGAACGCTCTCCGCATCCACGAGCCCTCCCACCGCGAAGCCGGTCTCTTCCCCGAGCCGGTGGCCGAGGCACTCCCGAATCTCCGGCACAGCCTGGAGCTCGACCCCCGGAACTTCATCCTTCAGTGGACAATCGGTTACGCCTACGCCGCCGTGGGCCGGCTCGACGAGGCCGCACGGCATGCGGCGGTCCTTAACCAGATGGGGCCCGACGTGCCTTACACGCGCCAGCTCCTCGCGCTCCTCGACGTGCTCGAGCGGGCGGTCGATCAGGGCTTCTACCCGTACCCGTTCATCGCCGAGCATTGCCCGTTCCTGGCGCCGCTGCGCCCCCTGCCGCGCTTCGCGGGGATCCTCGCGAAAGCGAAAGAGCGGTCGGAGACGTTCGGGAAGAGCGAGTACACGGCTGCCCCTTCGCCGAAGCCGCCTGGAGACGCGCGTTGATCGGCCGCAGCCTCGCCCACTACAAAATCACGGCTGCGATCTACTCGTTCGATGAAATTCCCGGTTCTTCCTTCTCGGTCATCTTCGTCCGGAGATCAGGTGAATGATCGCCACGAAGACGGCGGCGCCAATGATCGACCAGAGGAGCGGGAAGGAATGCCCGCTGAAGTGGAGCAACAGAGGCTCCGGCAGCTTCATACGGTGTGCCAGCCACGATCCGAGGAACGCCCCGATGAAGCCGAGGACTATCGAGACAAGGATGCCGCCCCGGGTCCCGCCGGCGATGGCCCTGCCGACGGCGCCGCAGACGGCCGCAATCACGAGGAGAAGCAGGAGCGCTGGGAGTGAAGTCATGCTCACCTACTCCGCCTTCTCGCGAAAAGACATTTTCTCATCTGCTGATCTCTCCTTGAAGATCCAAGCGGAGGAGAAGCAAGCTGCGCGCCATGTATGGTCGGTCGATCTGGGTCGTGGACCTCGACGCCGGACGAGCGCGAGCACGGTGTGGGAGGCGCTCCGCGATCGGAAGTGACACGCCTCCTGTATCACCCGAGCCACGACAGGCTGCGAGCCGACGCCGTGCAGACGAAGAAGCGATTTAAGAGCATGAAGACGAAGAGAAACGACTACCTCGTGGCGTGGGGTAAGGAGGCGGGCCATGTGAGCGACCCGGAGCTCCGGCAGGTCGGCGAGGCCCGTCGCTCGGACGTGAAGGCGAACCTGGATAGAGTGGTCGAGTCGCTGACGGTCGCGAACGAGACGT